>OAUW01000067.1_pt1 | contig 91768 bp, 117 predicted proteins | sample 1495241 | NCBI WGS metagenome assembly OAUW01 (sample SAMEA2580063, study PRJEB22360) | human gut metagenome | biome: human gut; feature: human-associated habitat; material: faeces | place: Denmark | collected 2008/2010
GGTGATATAAAGACGCTCCGGCCTTTGGAACGTCCCGGTGCGCATGCCAGAGGCTACAACGCCCACAGCATCGGCATCTGCTACGAGGGCGGGCTCAATCACTACGGAATGCCCGAAGACACCCGTACCGAATGGCAACGTCATTCGCTCCGCGTACTCGTAAGGACTTTACTGCTGGACTACCCCGACGCCCGGGTGGCCGGACACCGCGACTTGAGCCCCGACCTGAACGGCAACGGCGAAGTGGAACCCATGGAGTGGACGAAGCAATGCCCGTGCTTTGAGGTGAAAAAGGAGAAATGGTGAAAAAAGAAAACATAAAAAAGAAAGCGCTATCAAAGTAAATGATAACGCTTTCTCGCTATAAGACAACCGGCAGAATAATTACCATGCCCAATCGTCCAAATTCATATCGCTTTCTACCGTGTTTTCCAAATCATCCGGCAGATTACAGAAGAAATCTATTCCTGTTTTCTCTTCCAAATCGTCGATGCTGACAGCACGGGCTTTCACTTCGTCCGCAGTAGGAGCCTTACTGTATTCCTTATGTTCCGCCAAGAAACCGATGGCATGATATACACCGTCCGTTTCGGATAAAACAGCCATAAAGTAATATTTCGGACAAGCCAGTCCATGTATGGTAAAACCATTTTCGTCGGTAGTAGGTATTATTTGATCACCGCCTTTCTTCGTACCTGTATAATTTACAAGAAGTTCGTTCAACGCGCCGCCTTTGACCACATACAATTTACTGTAAGTAGTGGTGACACCCCTCTCGGCTCCACCCCATTTGCGTACTTGCTCCTCGAACTCAGCCCAATAAGGACTATTGAAAGAGTGTATCATCGGCGACATATTACTGAAATAGAATGTCTGGTCGTTGGCTTCCTGAGTGAAAAGACGGTCGGCAGAACCGCAGATATGCCCGCGGTCAAAGCCGTCGCTCTTGTGGTGCGCATCGGTAACCTGCATCGCTTCGGGAAGAAGAGGGTCGACGATAAACTTATCCTTACGTCCCACACCGTCACCGGCAACACGTGTTGTCGCATCAAAAGAGAATGCCACCCATGAGGAATGTTTCTTCGTGTCGTCCCACTCCAAAGCGTAGTTCAGCATCTCCGTACCGTTCACTTTCAGCGAATGCGCTACAAAAACATTGGCTTCGTTCAGGCGGGGAATCTCAAGATTGAGCGAATAGCCGCTTTCGTCCTTTACGTTGGCATTGGCATTAGGTCTTACATCCTGCTCTACCGCATACTCTATCGTAACGTTGTTACCGTCGATACCGCATATACGGAATTTAACGTATTGGTCTGCCGCCAACGTCGCGGTACGCGCCCAGTAAGCGGCACCGTCTATCACGGGAACTTCCGTCTGCCAGGCATCATCAGCCGGACGTGTTTTCATTTCGTCCAGACGGGTGAAAGAACTTTTCACAAAAGTGTATTGCTTGCCGTAGAATGCCTTGTCCTGAATATAGAACGGAGTCTGAAAGCCTTCCGGTTCGAATACCGTAAATCCGCTCTGAGGATTCTCATAACCTTTCAGTACAAGCGTAGCGGCACCTTCCTGCGTTGTTTCAATATAACCGTTATAGGGGGCGTCGGAGCTTTCGCATGCAACCATTCCCAGCATCAACAGCCACAACCCTAAGATATTGCTAAGTTTTTTCATTGTTCTTTTTTTACTTTATTGGATGTTGTTGTTTGATAAACGGCGCTTTAGCGGGGTAAAACCCCGCCCAAACGCATCCTTTATCTATTCGGCCGGAGTTTCGGCATCACCGCCTTCTTCTCCTTCGCTTTCTCCTTCTACCTTTTCACGAACTACCACATTCTTTACTTCCCAAGTAGGCGCAACCTCATTGGTGCTGGCATATTTGAAAGCGATGGTAACTTGCTGTCCGTTGTAAGCGCTCAGGTCTATTTTGTTGCTTACGAATGTCCAGTCGGTAGCATCCGACCAGTTCTCGACTGTCAAAGCCGTCCATGTGGCGGTCTTCACATCACCCGAATAGTCTACGGATACCATCACGTTCAGATGGTCGGCCGGATTCTCGGCACGGAAACGACAGGCGTGCTCAAACAACAGTTCAGGCTCTTTCGACTTCTTAAAGTTCATAACAGGCGATACAAGCCAACTCTCCGCCTGATGATTACCGGTAGCTTTGATGTAAGCGGACGCTTTCATATAACCGTATGAGTCTTGTTTCCATACCCAGCTCACTCCATCCATAAATACGTCCTGAATAGTGAAACTGCCCAAGTCTTTCTTGAATGTTTCGTTTACGTACATGCTTGCCTCGGCACTGATGCCTTCGGCATCTTGCGTAAAGGTAGTAGTAACCAGCCTGCTGGAAGTCGTTTCTATCCAATTTTCTCCTAAAGTATACTCTGCAACCACAGGCGTATTCGCCTTCTCATTGTAAATTACCGCAACTACCGATTCTGCCGCCGCATACGGATACTTCTGCTTCAAGTAAGCAGGCAGTACCGTTTCAGGCTCTTCAATCATATCCGTACCCAATGATTCGTAAACGCCCGGCTCTACTACGGCCACCTTGGCTTCTTCAGTCGTATATTCTTTCCATGCATTGTTATCGCCGTCGTACACATACAAAGCGGAAGTGGTAGGAGAAACGGAAGAAGCACGGGTAGAGGCAAGAGAACGAAGACCTGCAACGGCAGCAGCTTCTTTTATAGAAACCAACATTACCTGAATATATCCGCCTTTATTTGCCCCTAACAAATAACCATTCATGACAACTTTCTTCCCATTCAGGCTTGCCGCAACATCGGAATCATCAACATAAGATAACGAGAGGTCTTTTTCAACCCCTTCCACTGCCAGATTGTAAAAATTATATCCCTTTTCACTGTCTTTAATTGTCAACGTACCTTCAACAGAGGCATAGGCAAAGCGCGGTGCGGCAGCATAAGCATTCAACTCTGCGGCACTCAGCACTTGCGGAACCATATCGTTCGGAATGGTACTGCCTTCAGATATCCTTGTTACCGCAAGTCCGGTACTCGTAAATTGAATCAGACCATTTCTGGCTTCCGTTGTACCAACCACTTGTACCATGTCTCCCACTTTCTCGTCAGGCAAGGCATTCTTGTATACCAAAATATCACCTGTTCCATCCGTCATTACAAACCCTTTCGTATGAACGGCGGTAACCAGTCCTTTCACTGTGTAATTCCCTATCGGAGAGTATGCTATCAGCCCTATCGGAGTAACTTGGTTAGCTGTGCCTTTCACAACAATCGAAGTAGCGAATGTATTGATATATTTGGCTGAACTGCCACTGACTCCAGCAAGATAACCGGTTACGACAACTATTTGATTAATCCAGGAATCATCTACCAACAACGCATCGGTAATAGAGCCTTGAACTGAATTGCCACCATCTAAAACAATATTTATATTATTTGAGTTTTTCGTTAAAGTTCCCTCATAAGTGACGTATTGTATAGCAGGAACAGCAGCATTTGCATAAGTCACCAAATCAGCAGTCTCCATTGTTTGCGGAGCAGGATACGTAAATGCTTCCTTGCGTTCAAGAACTTTGAAAACAGATTTCGAACTAAAGCGGTTCATGCCCTGCTTTGCCAGCTCTACCTTACCAGATACTTCTACCACATCGCCAACGGAACACGTTACAAGCTTTCCTTGATAAACACGAATAAGCCCCGTTTCATCCTTAAGTATAAAGCTTTTAGCATTAACCGCCACTACTTCACCCTTAGAAGTATATTCTCCTTCTGATGTAAGTTTTAACAAATCAGCAACACTTGTGTAAGAGGGCGCAGGTTCATCACCGCCATCACCCCCACCACCGATACTGGGCTCTGTTTGAGAATAAGCATAATTCACGACTTTCATATCTCCTGCCGCCGGATTATTGACAGCAGCTTTCAGCAAACCCGGAATCTTAGATACAGTGGAAGGAGAAAGGAAAGAAGCTTTCACTTTATCACCCCATACTGTTTTATAGTCATCTTCCGTCAAGTCATAGGCAGACAGGTTCTTAAAATCACCCATATACTCGGACGGACTGAAAAGTTTGTAAGTAACCACAAATCGCGAGCCTTCGTCTGCATTGGGATATTTGGATTTCAGATAGGCCGGAAGATAATCCTCAGCGGGCGCTTCTTCCGTAAAATAATGGTTAGTACCGACTTCCGCCAATGCCTCTACATACGTCTTTCCTTCGGGGTCTTTGGAAAGTGCCAGCTCCTGGTTGGCGCTCAATTTGGAGATAGTACCGTAATCGGCTGTTTCCAACGTCATGGCGATGTCCTTCACATCCGTGATATCGGGTTTGATGTTGAACTGGTCATCGTAATGGTCGTCACAAGCTGCTAACAGAGCCAGCAACGCTATTGAAACGAATATTTTCTTCTTCATATTGTGAATGTCTTTGTTTTCGGTTTAGAAATTAACTTTCAATCTTATGCTATATGTACGTCCAAAAGAATAGAATACATATACGTTATCGGCCGTAGCCGCCGTACTTGCGCCACTGGGGTTCCAAGCCTTGGAAATATACTGGTAGTTCAACAGATTGTTTACATTACCGGACAGAATCGCATTCAGCTTACCGAACTTGAAGCGGTACGAAGCGTTCATATCCAACTGACTGGCAGCAGGAATCTTCCACGGTTCCGCTACCGCAGTTTCTTTACCAACCGTCAGGATTGTACCGTCTACGGCATAGTAAGAATAGTTACGTCCGTAGTAAGTCCAGTCGGCACCTACACGCAGGTCTTTGGTAATGTTTACATTGGCGCCTACGGCTGCCGTAGTCTGCGCCGAACCGCCTACACGGATACCATTCATCTTGATGTGCGCCTTGGCATGATCCTCGGCTCCCGGAGTGGTAACTTTTCCGGCTTGCGTCATGGCATTGCCCAACTCGTCGTATACGTATCCCGTAGCATCGCTATCCCACTTCCAATCGCCTAAAGAAACCATACCGGTAAGTTCCAGCCACCGGAAAGGTCTGATTTTAATATCCAACTCAGCGCCTTTATGCAAAGCGGCAAGGCCGGACATATTGATATTGCCATTCTGCTGATTATCCAGCGTCACACTCTTTGTCATGGTTTTGTCCATCCAACGAGTGTAATAGAGATTCAGATTAGCTGTCAGCCACGTGTTACGGAAACCATAACCCAACTCCGCCGAGAATACTTTTTCATTCACGGCTTCCTTGTTCAGGATATTACTCTTGTCCGATGTCATAAATGCGCCGTATGAGTACTTGGGAGCACGACTGATATAACCTACATTGGCAAATACATTGTGGTTGTCCGTAATATTGTAATTGGCGCCACCTTTAGCGGTGAAGCCCAAGAAGTTTACCGTTTTGGACTTGGCGTGTTCCTTATCGTAGTAAAAACGGTCGTAACGCCAGTAACCGGTGTTTGAAAGCGACCCTGCGACGAAAGCAGCCAAACGGTCTTTATTGTATTCCAATTGGAAGAAGCCGCCTTCCTGCATTACAAATCCGTCATAATCGCGGAAAACCACGTCACCGACACCTAATTTCTGATAGCGCCAATTAGGGTCGGCCGCGTGAATATTATTCTTGACATCTACGTTGCCACGCTCAGAATCAAGATAATATGTACCACCAAAAAGGTCTGAAATCTCGTTACGGTGCACACCTTTATAAAAACGATAGTCTATACCGCCATAGAAGTCCAAATATTGTCCTATCTTAGTGGTGTAAGTAGAGAGCAGTCCGTACCAGTCGTGACTGTTATTGGAACGTGCGGCAATCAATGCGGAACCGTATTCGCTCGTACGGTTAATCTCTTCGATGGCAGCATAGTCGAATGTTCCGTCACTGCGGCGGAAAGTATCGTACAACGTACCTTTATAAGCTCCTCTCCATGAAGTGTATGAATAAGGGGAGAACTCTGTATTTCCTTGGCCGGAGAAACCGGAACCGCGACCCAATGACACGTAAAGCGAAGTACTGAGCGAAGATTTGGAGTTAATTTGCCATTGGTGATTTAAACTGATGAGTGGCTTGTGATAAGAGTTGCGATAAGAGTTATATGACTCACCGTTAGAACGATAACCGAAGGTAGGATTATATTTATGGTCTTTCACACCATAAACAGTCTCTACCATTTTCCAGTCGGCAATAGTCAAACCGCCGTAAGAGGAATTACGTTGGTCATGCCACTGCGGAGCACCGAATGCGGTAAGCGTAAGTTGATGCTCTTCATTGATGCGTTTGGAAATGCTGGCAAACCAGTTGTAACCTTCGAACGCCGTACCCTGGATATAACCGTTACCCCAGTTCTTACCCCCCATAAGGGTGAATGCCCAACCGTTCTTGGTTATTCCGGAAGAAACCGAAAATAGAATTTTATTCATTCCGTCATTTCCCATTCCGTAAGAAAGAAAGCCGCCTTTCTTTGCATCCAAATTGCGGGTTACGATATTAATGGTACCGCCCACAGAAGGAGCCGACACTTTACTTGCACCCAAACCGCGCTGCGTCTGTATGCTGCGGGCTACGTCACTAAGTCCCGCCCAGTTAGACCAGTAAACGCCGCCCCACTCCATATCGTTCATAGGTACGCCATTTACCATCATAGCGATGTTACTATTATCAAAACCGCGCATATAAATTTCGGAATCTCCAAAACCACCGCCTTGCTTGTTGGCATGCACGCCCGGAGTGGATTTCAATAATTCCGGAAACTCCTGAGTTCCCAATTTCTCTTCAATAAATACCGGATCTACCGTGGATAAAGCGACCGGTGTTTTACGCGCTACCGCTACGGATGAAGTAATCACCACATCTTTCAGCATCACAGCATCGGGTTTCATTTGGATAATACCCAAATTTACAGAAGCGCCCTTCTGCGTAACTTTCTTCTTCAGGTCTTTATAACCCATGTATTTAAACAATAATGTAGCATTCGAAGCAACGCCTTGCTTGAAATAACCGTCAATGTCGGTCACCGACCCCTGAGTAGTGCCCTCTACCATAACGGCAGCACCGACCAAAGGCTCGCCTGTTTCAGCATCGACAAGCTGACCTCTTACTGTAGTTTGAGACCATGCAACGGCACTACAAGCCGACAGCACAGCCACCAACAGGAATTGAATTAGATGTTTTCTCATAATTCCGCTTTTAGTTAATAGATAGTGTTAATTAATATTTAAAAACATTCATGAATCGCAAATATAATATTATTTAGCTATATATACATTACTATTATGCTACATTTTTTAAGGCTGCTAAACTTTTTTGAAAACATCTTAAATAAAAAAGCTCCGCAAGTTTCCCGCGGAGCTTTCTTTTTGTCACAAATGTGACGTATATGCTTTCAGATTAAAATCTAATATCAATCATTCATTAATTTTCTATATCGCACGCGAGTAGGCTCTTCTCTGCCCAAACGTTTCAATTTGTTTTCTTCATACTCCGAATAAGAGCCTTCGAAGAAGAACACATTGGAGTCGCCTTCAAACGCGAGGATGTGCGTACAGATACGGTCGAGGAACCAACGGTCGTGGCTGATGACCACAGCGCATCCGGCAAAGTCCTCAAGACCCTCTTCGAGAGCGCGCAGCGTATTGACGTCGATGTCATTGGTAGGTTCGTCGAGGAGCAGCACATTGCCTTCTTCCTTGAGGCAGAGAGCCAGGTGAAGACGGTTGCGCTCACCACCGGAGAGCACGCCGCAAAGCTTTTCCTGGTCGGCTCCGGAGAAGTTGAAGCGCGACAGGTAGGCACGTGCGTTGATGTCGCGTCCGCCCATACGGATGAGGTCGTTGCCGCCGGAGATTACCTGATAGACGCTCTTGTTGGGGTCGATGTCCTTATGCTGCTGGTCTACGTAGGCCACTTTTACGGTCTCTCCTACTTCGAATTCGCCGCTGTCGGGAGTCTCCAAGCCCATGATAAGGCGGAAGAGAGTGGTTTTACCCGCACCGTTGGGGCCGATGATACCCACGATACCGTTAGGCGGCAGCATGAAGTTGAGGTCGTCGAACAGGAGCTTGTCGCCAAACGCTTTTGCCACGTGCTTGGCTTCGATAACCTTGTTGCCCAGACGGGGACCGTTGGGGATGAAGATTTCGAGCTTTTCCTCTTTCTCCTTCACATCCTCGTTCAGCAGTTTGTCGTAGGAGTTCAAACGGGCTTTTCCCTTTGCCTGACGGGCTTTGGGAGCCATACGTACCCATTCCAGCTCGCGTTCCAGCGTCTTGCGGCGTTTGCTGGCGGTCTTTTCTTCCTGCTCCATACGCTTGGTCTTCTGGTCGAGCCAGCTGGAGTAGTTGCCCTTCCAGGGGATGCCTTCGCCACGGTCGAGCTCGAGAATCCAGCCTGCCACATGGTCGAGGAAGTAACGGTCGTGGGTAACGGCGATTACCGTACCTTCGTACTGCTGCAAGTGCTGTTCCAGCCAGTCGATGGATTCGGCGTCGAGGTGGTTGGTAGGCTCGTCGAGGAGCAATACGTCGGGCTTCTGGAGCAACAGGCGACAGAGTGCCACACGACGGCGTTCACCACCGGAAAGGTGCTCTACCGACTGGTCTTCGGGCGGACAGCGGAGTGCATCCATGGCGCGCTCCAACTTGCTGTCGAGGTTCCATGCATCGGTAGCGTCGATGATGTCCTGCAACTCTGCCTGACGGGTGAAGAGCTTGTCCATCTTGTCCTGGTCTTCGTAGTATTCGGGCAGGCCGAACTTCTGATTGATTTCCTCGTACTCCGCCAATGCGTCCACAATGGGCTGTACGCCTTCCATTACCACTTCTTTTACTGTCTTTGTGGGATCGAGGTAAGGCTCCTGCGCCAAGTATCCCACCGAATATCCGGGCGAGAACACCACTTCGCCCTGATAGGATTTATCCAAGCCGGCGATAATCTTCAGCAAGGTCGATTTACCCGAACCGTTCAGACCGATGATACCGATTTTCGCTCCATAGAAGAACGAGAGGTAGATGTTCTTCAACACCTGCTTGTTGTTCTGCTGAATGGTCTTGTTCAGCCCTACCATAGAAAAGATAATTTTCTTATCGTCTACTGTTGCCATGTAATTTAAGTATAAAGTATGAAATATAAATATATAATGTCCGAGATGTGATATAAGACTCTTACACACGAAATTCCGGTACAAAGATAAGAAAAAAAGCGAAAATCTTTTGCAACTTCCAAAAAAGTCTCTATCTTTGCACCCGCTTAACAGCAATAAAGGATTGATTCGCTAGCTCAGCAGGTAGAGCACAACACTTTTAATGTTGGGGTCTTGGGTTCGAGCCCCAAGCGGATCACAGCAAGGGATTACAGAAATGTAGTCCCTTTTTATTTATTATCAGCATTTTATGTAATAATCAATGAGTTAGAAGAACAAATAAGATATGGAATTTGTTTCATTATGGTTCATTCTATTTCATCCTATTTCATTAAATTTGCGGCAAATGTGATACCCTTGTGTGATACCAAATCTTTTAAATTATGAAGTACCCAACAGTGAGATTTGTGTTTGACCGGAAACACACGGCAAGCAAGACAACAAAAGGAACCGTTCAAATAGAAATCTTATTTGAGCGAAAAAGGAAATGGATTAGTACAGGTGTCAGGTTATACTCCGACCAATGGAATGATAAGGCAAAGGTCAAGAATACCGTTCAGTCGGTAGACTTAAACGAGCGCCTTGATGCTCAGATGCAGAACATAAACGAGTTCATCAATAATCTTATAAAAAACAAAGAGGCTTTCAGCTTTGATAAACTGGAACACTTCCTTAAGTACTCCCAGCAAAAAGAAAGCTTCATAGACTTCATAAAGCGCCGGGTAAGCGAAAGAACAGATTTAAGAAAGGGAACTTTAAATACTCACGCTTCATTAATCAACTCTCTGGAAGAGTTTGGCAGAATCGTTTATTTTTCTGATATAACAACGGCCAACATAATGTACTATGATGACTTCCTGCACAAGAAGTACAATAAACAGACTACCGTACATGGCTATCATAAGAGGCTAAAGAGATACATAAACGAGGCCATAAAATACGAGCTTATCAAAGAAAACCCCTATAATAAGCTCAAATTCGACAGGGGGAAAAGCGAAGGGATAAAATACCTAACCATAGAACAAATAAATCAAATACGGAGCTTAGAAATAGCTTCTGAAAGCATTGATAAAGTGAGAGACTTATTCATATTTCAATGTTTTACCGGATTGTCGTATGCAGACCTGTTTAAATTCGATTTCAGCACGGTTATAGAGAGAAAGAAGAAATTCTTTATAAGGGATGCAAGAGTAAAAAACCAAGAGGAGTATTTTCTTATGCTTCTCAAACCCGCAATGGAAATATTGCGAAAATACGATTTCAAACTGCCGGCTATCAGCAATTACCAATATAATTTAAGACTGAAAATCGTTCAAGAACTTGCTAAAATCAAATTAAGCCTTCATTCCCACATGGCAAGACACAGTTTTGCGGTAATGGCTCTGAATATGGGCGTATCAATCGAAAACCTTGCCAAAATGATGGGACATACAGACATAAAAACAACCCAGATATACGCGAAGGTGCTGAACAAGTCCGTACAGGAAGAATTTGAAAAGATGGATAGCAAGTTATAACCGAAACAACCCAGTGGGTTAAATTCAACCCAAAACAAGCGAAACAACCCACTGGGTTATAAAATCATTCTTGTTTTTCCATAAACTCTTTCAATCGGTACAGCCTGTCAATCGCCGGATTGTAAAACGGGTCGGGGAAATGCTGGTTTATATCGTGTATATTCGCTTGTATGTACTTCTTAACATCTAATATATTCTCCGATTCGCTTAACTCTATTTGAGTGGGTAATTGAGCCGTTAAAGCCCAATGAACGATAGCCTTTACACCATCTTCGTCGTATGCGTATTTACTTTCTTGTGCCATAGAGATATATTTTATTTTACCTCTTCCGAATAGACTTCTTCTTCAGTCTCATTACATACAATTGAAACAATACCGCCCTTATAATCGGCAAAGTAAGATTCATCGGTACCGTTATAGGATTCTATATAATCCTTACAATACTCGAACGATTCCTTAAAACCCTTGTTGTTAGAATCGTTGGCGTCGTTGAAATGTACATCGTAAGTTTTCATAATCTTATTTTTTATTGTTTGCAAAATTATTGTTTATTAATCTGCGATTTGTCTTATAAAGCATGTTTTTAAACATGTTATTCAAAACCTTTGAAATATCCCATTATTTTATCCGATAATTCACGCAGCCCACAACATATATACGTTTCGGTCATCGTTACGCTGGAGTGCCCCAACATCCGGCTAATAGAATACAAGTCCGCACCTCTTAAATATAAGTTGGTTGCGCAAGACTTCCGGGCGGAATGCGAGGAAATAAACTCCCACTTTTCACCGGTTATATATTCACCCGCTTGATATAGTTTTATCCGCTTATTTATCCTGCACCGGCGGCAAATACTTCTTATCGTATCGTTAAATGTCACATCCGAAACCTTTCGTTCATTGATACCATATTCCCGGTTTTCCTTCAGAATACGCAACACGGCAGGCGCCGCAGGTATTTCGGCCTTTGTTTTCGTTTTCTGGGAAATGTATATCAGTCGTCCGTCTATTATATTATCATCCGTAAAGTTGATGTAATCTGAATGCCTGGCACCAGTAAGACAACCGAGCAAAAAGCAGTTTTTCACAGCCCGTTCCGTCTCGTTAATCGGGTTATATGCCAACAGTGTTTTTATCTCGTCGTCCGTTAACCATGTACTTTGCGTAGCGTCCTTTTTCAAGGTCAATATAACCTCGAAACCTTTCGGAAAGGAATATACATCATTATACAGATTAAGAACCGATTTAAGCATAGCGCAATAGGTTTTAGCGCTATTGGTAGCTACTCTTTCATTAAGAGCCTGAACAAAGTTGTACAACCTCGGCTTTGTTATGCTGTCGAATGTACATTCTACTTTATTAACCTCTTCGTATACTCGTAAAACTTTCTCGTATTGCGGGTATTTCTTCAAAAACACGTTCTTTAAAGTCTCCATATTATTTACCTGATTTATTATCTTTTGTTTTCCCTATCGCAAGAGCAATACCTATCAAAGCCGATGTAATAACCAGCGCTGGACTAATATTCCATAAGATAACAATTAGCAAGATTGCCCAAAGCACAAAACCTAAATACATATATTCAAAATTTATCTGATTCTTTACTGTTGTTTATAAGTTCCCTTATTTTCTCTATATCGGTGCCGCTGATAAACAACACGGCACCGAATAACAGCAACATAACGGCTAACATTATATGACACTTTTTAAACGTCCGTTGCCATTTACAAAACCGTTGAGTATTTTCACCTCTTTTTCGGCTTCTTCCTTAGTCGGATAGCATTCTATTATACAGTTGTCCAAATTATCTAATATTCCGTAATATCCAAGATTTAACGGTTTGTCCTTGACGGTGTAACGCTTTCCTTTTACTTTCTTCTCGTAAAATTCCACTCCTTCAGCAAGAGGGGTATAATGCGATGAAGCGCTAAGCGTGCCCGATTCTATTTTGCATATAAACTCAATTATACCGGGTAAATCGTTTTTTAAACTGCTTTCCAGGCTTACACCGTCATAAGTTACACTATATTTTCGCTCCTTATCTGTGTATACGTTGAAAACATCGCCCGGCTGTATGTCTGCACGCACTTTCGCGCTGGTTATGATTCCCGCGCCTTCAATATCGTAATAGCGCACGCCGTTAAAGTTGCCCGTTTTAGTAAAGTTTATATTATCGAGCGGGTGCGCTTCAGATGTACAATCCGTTAAGGCTTTTTCCGGTCGTATTATATCCATGTACTTAACTTCTCTTTCCGCTATTTCTTTAGGACATTTTTTTAAATTACCGACATTGCAACAACCGTTTGAATTTACACGGGCAGTACCGTTTTTTTCATTAAAAGCCAATATAACGCCTATTTCTCCACACTGATCATAAACGACCTCCCCCAGTCTAAACCCGTCCAGTTCTTCGGGTATTGTCGGATAATCAAATGAATCATATTTTGCATAATCATCAATAATTAATGGGGTGTCATTCGCTTGGGGTTCTTCTGCTAGTTCCGGGATATATATTTCTTCAGGGAGTGCCGGCAGTTCTGTAGGCACTATCAGTTCTTTCACCTTGTCCGCTTGCTTTTTGCTGAATATCCATCCGGCGCGCTTTTCACCGTTGTAATTTAAAGACGGGTTAAAGCGTCCGCCCAATTCCTTTAACTGCTCTTTTATCGCTTTCGTATCGCCGAACACCGCAATAGCTTTTTCGGAATAATCCACCATTTCCAGACCTTCAACTGTAACGGGTTCTACTACGTTGGTACTTTCTTCCTGCCCCTTCTTCGGTGCATTCTTCTTTACTTTCGGCTCTATTACCTGGTATTCGTCGCTAACTTTTATACTCAAATAAAAATTAGTATCGTAATAATCTTGCATACCGTCGCTATCATCGTAACGGAAAGAACTTGCATACGTTGTAACAGCGTCCAGCACTTTAAATATTTCGGGCGTTAAATCCTTTTCCCAGCCCTTTACGGTGTTCATCGTGGACATATAACCACGTTCCGCGCTTCTTGACCCCTCAACAAAGGGAATGCAAGTGCCTTCTTTCAGTTCAATATGTAACGAATCCGTGTACATACTCCATTCAGAACGTACAGAGAATTTAAAGCCCGGGAAATTCTTCTTTGCATAAGATCTGACCTTTGCGGCGATTTCCTTTACACTTAACTTGCTATCATAGTTCGAACCAGCCCAACCGTTTGCAGTGTAGAAATTCATTGCTTTCATGATGATAAGTTTTTATGTTATTAATTTGTGCGTGTCCCGGAACTTGCACCGGGTGCAACGCTTGTACGTTTCACGCTTTGATAAATTCCGAGAACAAAGGAAGCTTATCCAATGCCATGGCAGCCGTATATCCTCCAGACCATCCTTTTTTATATCCTCCAAAATCTTTCTTGAAAGTTAGGTTAATGCAAAATTCTTTACCGTTATCGTATTTGTACAAGGAAAATTTGTACAAGTCTTTTTCTGAATGCTTTTTAAGCCACTTTAAATTATTCATTGCTTGCTTCCATTCATTTTCTTGTCGTTCAAATTCCCACCCGGTTTCTAAATCGAAGTAGATAGACTTATTTAGTAACTTCTTAACGCATGATAGCCCTACATTGTACGTATTTCCATCGCTTTTCCCTTTTATCGTAGCAATATTAAATATTGTACGTCCACAATCATCACACGTTAATGGAGTGCCATTTTCTACTGTTTGCATACACACGTTAATTAATTCGTATTCCTGTGTAGGTAAATTTCCTTTTTTCATAATGCTATATAATTTAAATTATTAAAATTCAACCTTATAGCGTGTACACATAAACCAATACAACACGATAACAGAAGCCTAACACAATAAGACTAAAAACGTATTTGTATCAAGTATATAAATAAATGGAAGAATATTTGCAGGTGAGAAATTAAAGAAGTACTTTTGCCTCCGCTTGGGGGGGGTACTTCTTTAAGTATTCCCAACCTACGAGGGTCTTAACATTGCAGTGTTAAGGCTCTCTTTTTTATTCCAACACTTAATAACACGCTTGTAAGAACCAGAACTTTATATCTATCTCTTTCTTACATTACAAAGATACGAATTATTTTGTAAACAGCAAAGAATATTGCAAAATATTTTCATAAAATACACATGCTATAAAACACACAATAAATACAACACAACACATTATATATCAAATACTTATAACATAAAATACAACCAAAAGAATATGTAAATATATAATACTAAAACAAACGAAATAAAGCTCTGCAATATCATAGGAGCAACCTATATAAGCAATAGAATATATAGATAATATAAATATATATATAGGTTCTTGGCGGAGTATGCGATGCGATAGATTTTATCTATATCACAACACACATACATAGATTATACTTATGATAATATACGCCTTATTAGATGATACGTTTAATAGATTTTATCTATGTAATATGCACATGATATTGATTTTGCTTATTGACGGTATTGGGTGTCTTCGGCTGCGCTGTGATAATCTTTGCTTTATTCCCAAAGCCAGCCACCAACAATAATGTAAATAAATAGAAACTTTACATTATAGGTATAATATAAACAATAACACACTATTATACAACAATTAATACCCATACACCCAGTCAAACAAGCCCCACCCCACCCCTATATTATGTAAAGTATTATGGCGTAGTCACCTCACCTAAAAATTTTTTATTTTCTCCATTTTTCCCAATTTGTAATGATATTTTACAACAAGACAACCGTTGTATATTCGCATTTTGCCCTGCACAGACGATTATTGGGTTATTTTCTACGTTTTAATATGTTTTTATTAGAAAATTTACTTGTTTTATAATCAGATAGTTGTATATTTGCATAATGAAGATAAAGAGCATAGATATATGTATTTAGCCTTTACAGATAAAAGGAAAAAGGTTATTTTCATAAAATGCGCCTATAGGAGCATGCGTTATGTTCTTTTAAACACAAAATTAGCGACTTACAATGAATAGAAGGGAATTAAAGGATTATGTGCTCGGTCTGCTGTCGCAGCATTGTGACGAATACGCCTCTACATTCAGGGATATATCTTTGGTTACAAGCAATCCCGAACGTACAGACAGATACGGCAGGCGTCTTGAAGGATTGTTCCGGGAGGGATATGGTGTTGTAACGAAAGACATTGCCGATTACCGTGTTCCGTTGTATGTTTTTACGGGAAAGATATACGAGTACATGGACTACAATGTGCTCTATGATGCCGTAGACAGGTGGCTTGAGAAAATGGGTGTTGCCGCCCGTGACCGAACTAATAAGATTATGTATTCTTACATGAACCGGATAATAAATGTCATTAGAGACCATGAGCTGCAACCCGACCTTAGCATTATGTGCTTTACTAATTGCGTGGTTGACATGAATACTTTAAAGACTTACCCGCACTCTCCGAAGTTTGACTGCGTGAAGATGTATCCGTTTAAGTATGACCGCAAGGAGATATTCAACTGTCCTACCTGGAGAAGCTTTCTTGGAGAAAGCTGGATACCTACGGAAGAGCTGGACGGCGTATTGCCGGAAAAGCACAAGCGCAGGATATTGCAGATGTTCCTCGGTGCATGCCTTGTCAATAGGAAAAATATAAGCTTTGAATATTTCCTTATATTGCAAGGTACTGGTGCGAACGGTAAAAGTGTTATTTACCGGGTTCTAAAGGATATGTTTGGAGAGGATGAAATACTAAACATAAAGATGAGCCAGTTTGCAAGAGGTGGGGATGAGCAGCTGCGTGCCGCCTACTCTATGTCAAGGAAAAGGCTTATGTACTGCACGGAAAGCAACCGGGGTGATTTCAAGGACATGAGCATCATCAAGGCAATATCCAGCGGAGAGCCTATTGCCTGCCGGGGAATAGGCGGGAATATCACAATGATGCAGAGACCTCCTATTATGCTGTGCAACTCCAATTACCGTTGGCAGCCGAAAGATTTCCTGAACCGTGACGACCCTGACGACGAGAGCATGCAGCGCCGCGCCCTGGTGCTGAACTTTGACAAGACAATACCGGTGGAAAAGAGAGACACCATGCTTGCAGAAAGAATGAAAGCGGAACATGCCGGTATAATGGCTTGGATTGTGAAAGGGCTGTGCGAACTTAAAAAGAACAATTGGCGGATGCCTGAGAACTTGGGCGGGAAGATTGATTTGAAACTGGAACGGATACGGTCGAGTGTTACGGGAAAGGATGGGAAACTTGTGGACGGGAGCATTTCGGAATATTTCAAATACAAAGAGTGCCAGCCGGAAGAATTTGAAGGGAGCGGTTCCATAGAGCTGACATCCTCGGATATATACAAGAACTATGAACGGTTCTGTAAGAAAAATGGGGTTGTCCCGGTGTCTCAAAGGAAGTTGGGTATTGACATGCTTTCACTCGGATACGCACGGGAAAAACGTGCAGATAAGGGATACAGCAATGTCTATACGCTGTGGTGTGGCAACGAGGATATTGTGAATAACTTCATGAGACACATTCCCAATATTGCGGAAGAGGCGAAGACCAATCTGTTTGAAGGTTGGGAATATTCGGACGAAGATTTCCTGAATGAGGATTAAATATGAAGAATGATACGATACTACATATCACAAAAAAAAGAGATTGAAAGAGGTTGTATTCCGCCTGACTGCGATTTTGCAAAGGAAATAGGTTTTACTTCGGACAAGTTTTCAGGCTATTTATGGAAACGTGGCAATGCCATATTAGTTTCTTTAATAATAAGCCGGGAAGAAAGAAGAGGCAACTTTTTACACCTGCTCAATGCCTTAAAGGAAAAGGGATGTGACATTGTCGTCCCCAATCCGAGCAGCCGTATGGCGTTGATATGTGACAGGTTCGACATGGAACTCATGCAACACAAAGGGGAAGAATATATGTTTTACAACAACAAAATAAAAAAATAAGGATTATGGATTTCGGAAAGAGACAAATCGGGAATACTGTTATTCTCAAGTACAAGAAGGGCGATTTGCCCTTCATTAAGGTATCAACCGTAAGCGGAGATTTCTCCGTTGAATATGGGGCAGGGAGCGTGATGTTTATGATGCTGAATAATACTCCATTGGAAGACAAGGTAGATAACCTGCCAATGCTTATAGTGCGTAATGCCCAATATGTTGCCAATTGCATTGATGTGGAGTTACAGGTGGATGTATTAAAGGCAATAGGGAGTGCCCTTGACCGTGCGGATGCTAAACCTATATCTGACGAAGAAGACGCTAAGATTATTGAAGAGGAAAGGCAGATGTATGAAATGAAAAAAGAGTTGGAGAAATAACCATGAAAGCAAAATATTTCAGAAAGATAAGAAGCCAAGTAAAGTGGTACAAGGTATCGCACAGAGAACAATTATTGTTTGGTTTCAGTAACGAGAAAGAAGTGTTGGCTAAATCGCCCGAAAATGCTTGTATCAGATACCATAAGCGTACAGGTGCTTTCATCAACAAAAGGAATCCTAACGACATTACTCAATATTCAGAGATGCTTTCCCGCTTTAAGGTGTGTATAGGTCAGAAAGTAATGTATTTCGATTAAAAGTTAGTAACCATGTTGGAGAATAAATACCAAATACACGAGTTTAATCCGACAATATACCCATTCAGATTGTGGGTAGGAATTAACCCATCATTGGGAGATATGCAGAATAAATTCTATGCCTTGACTGATAAAATGGAGCGTACTGATTTTACATCAGAAGTATTAGGAAATAACACGTTTACTATTGCGACTTGTTATCCTGTCAGCGATAAAAAAAGCGGTTGGATTGGTATATTTTGCGGAATATTCAGAAAAGACAGATTATCCGTTGGGGTTGCCGCCCACGAAGCAAGCCATATCACAGACTTTATATCCGATTCATTTGAATTGGGCGGGTTTAATTTCAATAATGGAGAGGCAAGGGCGTATCTTGTTCAATGGGCTGCTGATTGCATTTGGCAAGTGAAAAGTGGGAAGTTTAAGGATTAGAAGGATACACAACTGCCGGGATTTATTTCCCGGCTTTCTTTTTAGCAGCAAGATACAAGGAGCAATTATTGCATGAAAGTGGCAGATAGAAATGCACTGTGGTGTCCTCTTCCTTTATTTCGTCCTTTTTGATTTGAGTAATGTCTGCTATCATTTTAGTGAGGTCAATCCATTCCTTGCATCCCTCTTTCCCGTCATATTTCTTACGGGCAGCGATAAGTTTACGAAGTTGGTTTTCTTTTGATAGCTCGGAAGCAATATCTTCCTCACTAATACCATCTACCAATATATCATCCTCTTTCTCGCTCTCTTTTTGCCTGCGTTTAATCTTTCTGCTTGCAGAGGTCAAATAGTCCATGAAGTCTTTATCGTCGGACAAAAGGGTATTCATGTTCTTCTTGTTTATCTCCAGGTTATATACCGGATTGTAAAGACCGGAAATAAGATAGGCGTCCTTGTCTTTCCATCCTAACGCTAAAAGGTCGGCAAAAGCCTTCTCTTTTATACTGATTCCCGCTTTTCTGCATTCAGAACCCAACCCTTTGCTGAATGTTATTTTTTCTTCCTTTCCTCTCAACATATTATTATGATTTTCAATTATACAAATACAAAATAACAGCAACATCTTATATGCCACTGGTTCTGATACTCCGAAATGGGGTGATAACCCACCATGCTGTCACAATATGAGCATGGGTAACTGCTCCCCCTATAGGAATAAAAACCGGTAGCTCCTTTGTTCTGGTGTTCAATCCCCCAAAACCACATCCACGCAGAGCCTATTGCAAATCGGGTGAGGGTATTTAGGGAATTGTAAGCAGAATTGGGCTTGCCAACTCCATAACTTACCCCATCGGTTTTAATACGTGTGGCAGCAGCCCCGCCATTATAGACCGCCCGCTTAAAATAAGGATTGGCATAAGGTGAATTAAGGCAAGACCTTACGCTATCCTTTATTTTATTTTTCCCGATTCCGGCTATCAGACCGGCTGCAATGGCAGCTTCCACCTCGTACTGAAAACGGTTGCAATAAATACCGATACGTTCCGATAATGTCTTTCCGTGGTCTTCCCTGTTTATAAAAGCAACAATGGCATCCCTGTCTTCTTTCCTGTCATACACAGAAAGGGTTTCCGTGTAATCGTAAATTAATTCACGCAACTTACGGAGTACTTCGCTTACGTCCCGCTTTAAATTCTCGTTTGCAGAGAACCGGAACATTGAGGGTTGAATATCATACTTGAATGATATATCTATAATCTCTTTTGCCGCCTGCACAAGAAGTTCCTCCAAATGGCTTTGCATAGATATTTCAGCCTGCAAACGTAATTTTATGAAATCCTTTGCGTCCTGTATCTGTTTTTGTGTAGGTTGCTTCATTGCTTGTCGTCTCCTGCCGGATTATGTTCAACTTCATTATCTGTGGCGGACACCTGCTGGGATTTCAATTTATAAAGAATATCAGACTGCTGTTCTTCTTTCTTTTCTTTCATAATCCTATCCCAGTCACGAGGATTGCTGTACATCTGAATTTGCTCATTTGCGGTCTGTCGGGACAAGAACCCGTTTTGAACAGCAACCGCAAGATTTTGTACAAGTTCAGATTCATTTAGATGTATATACGGCTTTATCCAAGCATATACATTCAAATTTTGCAAGTCGATAAGATTTTCGGTTTCTACCCCATAGCCATAAGTGAATATCTTCACCATATCATCAATGAGATGGTTATATTCCTGGGCGTCCTTCATGGCATTTTCAAAAGCAGGAGAATAAAGCAGCTTTATAGCTACACCTGGGAGGTCTCCGCTTCTTACTTCCGGTGGAATTACCGCAAAAGACTGCTCATAGATTAACTTGTATAAAGTATCAAGCTGCTTGGTAAAGGCAGTGGAAACATCTTGCTTGTTAAGATAACCGGCTTCATCATCCGGTCCCATTGATATGCACTTTATAGTGCCATCAATCCCGCCCTCTATATTAATATTCTCCCCTTCGCCTTTGAAATACATAATAGGAAAGGCGTAAGCCGTGTTATTTTGTGACAATTGCGAGAAAGCAAGTTCATATTGCTCTATGCTGTCTTGTGAAGGAGACCAACAAGCGCCGGCTTCATTTCTGTGATAAGCCACAGGGATAAATGTAAAGCCATGTTCCTGAGAAGATACAAGTTCGTATCCGCTTAATCCAAACAAGCTCTTTATCACTTGCTTTATTTTGTTGTACGCCCCCTTCCCCTTTCTAAAGCGACGGAGATATTTCTCATCCCAAACTTCAAGCCAGTCTGTAACTGTATTTCCATTATTGTCAAAATCGGAATAGGAACGGGCAAACAATGTAAGTTTTCCTGTAACATTATCGAAATGGGGATATAACGTATCTCCTTTCTCAAAAGAAAGGACTTTCCAATAGAAAATTCCTTTTCGGAGATAACCTACAAATGCTGTGTCCCCCGTTATCTTTACGGATTTTGCCGCTTCATACCATGCTATCTCCATGTCCTTTACAGCCCATCCGGTTCGAAACTTAAAAAATGTATCCTTTACTTTTTCATTTTCGGTATCCCCTTCCAACTCAAATTGAATGTCGTTTCCACAAAGATGAACCAGGTGTTTGATTGTTATAATCCTCTGAAACGCAAAAGCACATCTGATAACGGACTCTCTAAACCACTCTTTTGTTTCAGGGTCTTGTCTTAATCTGTCCGGATATACCAATGGGTCATTTATAGCATGTCCGGACGGCTCAAATTCCCTCAAAAAATCCATTTGAGTTATTATCTGATATGTCGGATTGTCTAAAGGCTCATTAACGGACAAGCTGCCAGATATAACCCCTACTGCTTGTTTGTATCCATTTGGCAATATTCTCCGAAACGGACGGCGTACCATAATCTGTCGTGTACTTATATTCTCCATAATCCTTTTGGTTTAGTGTGTTGTTTTCTTATATCAAAAATCTGTCTGTAAATCATGGCTTCTATAAAGTCGGGAGAATGGCCGACGTACTTTTTCATCACTTCCTTTTTAATTAAAGAGAAGCCTTTATCTGTGTCTGCATCCCGGATGGCTTTGCGTTCTTTCATCAGGATATTATAAAGTGTCATATCCGAATATCCGTTTCCTGAAAACTTACGCGACAACAAATCGGGGTTAATCGAAATTTCATCATTCTTAATCTTCTTAACGAGAATATCAGCGCATTGTGATTTCAAGGAAGAATAAATATATTTGATTGATTTTTCATCGGCCTTTGCCATCGGAATTGGAGCTGCCATATTATTAAACTTGACCGCATCCGGGAATTTGCCTTTAAAGTCCTGACCAGGGCCATTCAAGTCAAAAACAAAGTCTTTCTCCAAGACTCCCCATTCACGCAACTTATATGCGACGCATTCTTCCGTCCGCTTGGAGTTATCCCGGCTTACATATACATCCTCGATATGGTTCCCAATCCAAAGCCACAAGACAAGATTATCTCCGCCTTCATACGCAATATCACATGATACCCTTCGCTTATTATCTCCATATTGGGCGGAGTTGTTGAAGAAACGCTCCATGTGTTCGATTTTAAGAATATCGTCGCCGGCCGCTTTAAAATTCCAATTTCCTTCGAGGTCGCGAGCGCGGGATTCTTCATCCTGCTGGGCAAGATTAGCCGCATAATTTGAGTCAGCCTCAATCAATTTGATATTATCCTCCAAACGTGCCCGTATAAAAACGACTGACTTGACAAACATTGTTTTCTTATTAAATCCCAATTTTTTGTAAGCATCATTCCAAAGAGGGTCTATGATGGATTTACATTGTTCATATACCTCTTCTGGCGTGTCTCCCCAAAATATATTATTGGGAGAATCTCCATCCATAAAACAATATCTTTTCTTTCCATCGCGTTCTGGCATAGGATTCCCATCCTCTCCTATCCACCAATCTATAAAAACGCGCACCCAGCTATCCGGGTCCGGATTACAAGTACCCCAAAAACGGTTTTTAATACCATAAGCGTTACGGTTGCAAGTGATAAGGTATTTAACCTTGTCATAAGAACAATGGGTTATTTCGTCTATACCGATATAACAGAACTGTTTACCTTGAAAGCGCTTCTTGAAATCCTCAAAATTATCAGCAAAATAAGAAAACCACAGTTTTCCCGCGTTTTCTCCAAAATTCCAAGTCATATCCGATATAGAGCGGTTATAAGTTCCAAATTGGGAGTAAATAAGATACGACGTGTTAATCATATCTCTAAGGTCATCTTTCTCGTTACGCAGAAGAACGGCATTAAAACGTGGATTTTTAATGTCTGGCAAGGATTCCATTAATAAAGTAAATGTTTTTGAACCGCCACGATTTCCTCCCATAATAACAATGTCGGCATCGGAAGCTAATGAGTTCTCCTGCCCGCCGGATTGAGCTATAACATTGAAATCATTTTTCAAATTACGCAACCTGTCTATGTATTCATAACTGAATACACCCTCTCCCTTTTTCGTATATACAATCTTGTCGTGTTCCATAAAAAAAATAAGCCGGCGTATGCAGTATAAATCCACACACTCCGGCTTGAATCACAGCTCTATGAGTTATATATAATGCAAATATACGATTTATTATAAATTTTCTAATACTTTTCATCAAAAAATACACATAAAGCATTGTATTTTAGAAAATATACTATATATTTGCAATACTAAATCATGTGATATGATAAAGATAGACGCTAAGCTGGATGAAAAACAGACCAGCGAAAAAGGGAATTTTGTAACATGTCCGGTGTGCGGGCAAAAGTTGACCGATGTAAAAATAATACACGGTAGCGTATTGTTTAGAACTGTATGCCGAAGATGTCGTAATTTTATCAGCGTCAGAATAGAAGAATAGCAATTTTACATATGCAAGCCTAAGAGCTTATTAGTGCACAAAGCACTGATAGGCTCTTTTTTTTTATAACACAAACTAAATAAACACGATGGAGAAAGAACAAATCTTATCCGAACTGACGACCAGATTAGGACAAACCAGTCTTTCGTCACAGACATTAATGAAGTACATAGAATTGAATCCGGTAGCAGAAGGAATGGAGCCTGATGACGCTTATTATAGCAAGGCGACATCTTTTCTGCAAGGAATGCAAGGGCAGTACAACCATGATGTCGCAACACAAGTTGAGAGTTTTAAGAAAAACTACAAACCTCAACAGAGTTCTCCTGACTCAGGAGAAGGAGCAGGAGATAAAGTCCTTGCCGACAAGCTAAAGGAAATGGAAAATGAGATTTTGCTTTTAAGGGAAGAGAGGGAAGCGGAGAAAAACGCCGCGTCAATCCATGACTTAAAAGCCCAGTCTATGGACTTGTTGAAATCTCAAATTGAAAACGGGGGCAAAAATATCTGTAACGATGAAATCCTGAATATCGCCATATCTGACGTGAAAATCACCAAAGATATGGAAGTGGAAGAAATTGTCAGTTGTGCCAAACGCAATTATGAAAAAAGATACAAGGCGATTTTCGGAAATGGCGCTTCCCCAAGTATCAACCAATATGCAGAAACCGGAGAAGAACAGGCAAAAAGCCGCCGTGAAGCATTCAAAGACCGGCTAAGAGCGCAAGGAAAACTTCCTCGAAAACAATAAACACATTAAAACAGACAAAGAATGAGACAATTAGGAACTTTCAACACTATCAGTCAATCCCGGTCGGGATTTGGCGGAAATTTTCCTGTTTGGTCAAGAGTAAGAGAATTATATCAGGGTGGTGGTATGATTGATGTCGCCGGAATGGGATTAAAGCCTGGTGATATTATACATGCCGGCACAATGGTAAAATTCAATGGAGCAGGCAAACAGGTAGAGGTAATTACAGCAGATGGAGTGACTGGTGTAAAGGCAGTAGTGACGCTTACTATCACTAAAAAGGCATCCGGAAACGGGGATTTGTCTATTGTGTTAGGCGGGAAAAGCTATTCGGTTGCCGTAACAAGCGCATCAGAAAGTACCCCAGAACTGGTAGCTACCAAAATCGAAGGAGCAAAATCTTCTTTTGCAGAATGGGATGTAAAACGTAGTGGGGCTACTGTGACTTTCACGCAAAAAACCGCTGCCCAACTTTACGCATACATGTTTATTCCAGGAAATACCGGAGTAACGGGAGATATTGAGGAAACTGTCAAAGGAGTTCCCGCCGGCGGAAAGCTAACCGATGTCAACGGCCTTGTATTTGAAGACGTATGTATCCCTGAAGGCTGTATCCTTGCAACATGCGCAGTTGTACGCGCAGGCAGAATTTATGCAGACAGGGTGTTCGGTGGTGGCATTCCCAAATCGGTAGAAGCACAGCTGCCTATGATTGAATTTGTGCGTGAATCAGACGAATAAAGAAAGGAGAATAATATGTACACAAGAAACAAAGAATTTTACGACATTGTAGGGAAAGGTCTTGCAGCATTGGGATATACTGGGAATAAACCGCTGGAAGCATGGATTAATGACATGTTTGCCGAAAAATACAATGCGGAACAAACGTTCTCCCAAATGGGTTTCCCGTTAAATCCTAATATTCCTCTGAATCCCACATATGAGCAGATAGAAGCAACAGTCCGTGCATACACGCTGGCTACCTATGTGGATATTGACAGCGACGGCGCAACCAAGTCTACGGACGGAATGTCTCTGCAAATGGGTGGATTGCCAACCTTCAAGCATGAGATTGTACTGAGCCGCAAAATCCTAAGAGAAAAAATGATGCTGATGGATGCTATAGGCAGTACCACTCCGGAAATTGAGTCTACAATAATGGAGCTTCTGTTTAATGGAGTGGACAGTTTACTTGGTGGTAACTACAATACATTCCTATACCAGCGAAATCAGGTTGTATCCAACAAAGGTAAGCTAATCATTGACGCAGCTAACAACCCGCTTGGCATTGCATTGACTATAGATTTCGGCGTACCTAAAAAGAATATCAAAGATTCTATCTGGTATAAGAAGCCGGAAAGCGAAGCGGTGCAGGAAGAAGCTTTGGGTACTACAATAGACCCGATAAAAGTCATGAGGCAGGTAAGACGCGATTCCCAAGAAAAGGATTTTGCCCCTGCTGGTCACTGGGAATGCTCCAAGACGACCTTTGAGGATTTGATTAACCTTCCGTATTTCCGCCAAATGTACACAGTTGCGACACGCCCGGATATTTCCGATAAAGGCATGCAGTTGGCATTTGCTAATCTTGTCCCCGATGAAACAATCAAAGCTTTCATTGAAGCGCGTATCGGTGCCGAAATCAGAATTGTCGATTCAATATCCGTAGTGGAAAAATATGACAAATCTTCCAAAGCTATACAATACAAGAATTTGCAAAGCTTTGAAGAGGGGGTATTGGCGTATGTTCCAAATGAAGACCTGGGTGATGTACAATGCGGACGTCCTATTTTCATGGAAACACCGGGCGCCCGTACGGCATTGTATGACGGCGGCCGCACTCTGATACGTCAGGTATTCAATGATGAAACCATGACGCAGGTAATCAAATCAGAAGTGACCGGATTGGTTGTTCCTAATAAGGTTCGCTGGTTCTACTACTTGAACATTAAAGGTAAATAACCATGAAGGATTCTCAAAATACAAGTAAATTATCCATAGCTGAGGAACTGACTGATATAAGAAAGCCGATAGAAATCGGGAATATATCAGTCGAGTTCCCCGCTACGGAGAACGATATTTCCATAGAGGAATACCTCCGTGGTTGTGTCGGTTTTGAGGTTACGGGCAGTGCTATTTCCACCATACTGATTGACAGGGGAATTGCACCGGGAACGGATGTCACCACGTTGGAGAAGCGCCAGAAGGACTTGTGTCGGGCAGACCTTTACATGTGGTGTGCAAGTACACCGAGCGTAACCGGAAGCGTAGAGGATGCCAACGGCGTGTGGAAGCACAAGGAAGGCGGTACACAAAGCTCTGCCTATGACAAGCGCAACCTTCGGCAAATGGCAAATGACATATACGCATTGTATGGAGAGAACGTCCGTAAATCATCTGTCAGAATTGTCAATTTTGGTATGAACATGAATAAAAGGTATCCGCTATGAAAGTAAATAATCCACGTTTTCCGCATACATGCAAAGTGTATCGTATTTCCGGAGAAACATCTTTTGACGAAGGAAGTGAGACTGTATTGTACGAGGGGAAATGTAACAAGTACGGAAGCACAAGCCTTAGGACATTTACAAAAAGCAATGTCATAAAGAGTGATTATGCAATAGACATTCCTGGACTTGTGAAGGGTATCATTGCGGGAGACCTTGTGGATGTTACCGATTACGGTGGAAGTTTTGAATCATGCGTAGTAACGGATTGTTACCCTACGGAGATGGGGACAACGCTGTATTTCAATCTGGCTAAGAATTAGGGAAATGGGAGATAATGCTAAAGTCTTGGAAGATGCTAAGAAGAAGATGAATGTGTTGATACAGAAATCTCTTATCATGGGGGCTAAAAAAATAGCCTCCCAAATAAGCAATGTCATCCGAGAAACAGGCACATATCATAACGTAACCGGGAATACAAGGGGTTCTATCGCGTGGGGGATATACTACAACGGGAAACTTTTACTATACGACACTCCTTATGACAGGGAATTTACCAAAAGAAAAACAATGGTCGGCGGGGAGTTTGATAAGAATACCAAATTCAAGGCTCCCAAAGACAGCAAAAGCTACGCCCATTATTATGGATTTGAAGCGTCGGTTGAATTTCTGAAAGGTTATTATAATCCCATTGCAAAAGGAATAAGCATCGTATTTGTCGTAGGAACTCACTATGCAGAATATTTGGAAAGCAAAAAGGGACTGATTGTTATGAGTGACGCATATCAGTTTGTAAAAAATAGCGGTACAAGCTTAATTGGTAAAAGCGCTTTTAACAGTTCATCGCTGGCTCCTTTTAGCCCTATAAACTCTGCACCAAATGAATTATCATTTTAGCTATGGGGTACGAACAGGATTTTAAATACAAAGACGCACTTAAATCATTGTTTGACGCAGCAAAGACGGTAAGTGAGAATGTGTTCACAAATGACCGTCCTGCTGCTGTGCCTAAGCAAATGGATAATTTCATTGTGGTGTCATTGCCCGGCTTGTTGTCTTCCATGACCTATGGCAGCGGATTTGGGAATATCCGTACCTATTGCACCATTGAAGTGTATGTCAGACAGAAAAAGGGAGGTGCGGAAGATTTGGGACAAATGGACGCTATTGTAGGAGATATTCTTTCCCTATTCCCTATCAGCGACAATTTCATAAGTGCCTCAAACCCCAAATTAACCTTGAAAGGAAATGACGGATTAGGGTTCAGCGCAACATTGATAAGGACTGACCTTGTGATAAAATAAACATAAAATAAAACGATTAAAACTATTTATTATGGCAATGAAAACAAAGCAGGAATTGAAAGATGTATTTAGTGGTCTTTCATCCATTATGTTGGTAAAGGGTGGCATTACAGATTTTGCATCAGTAACCCCAGATTTTGACTTGCCTGTTACTGTAGACACTCTTACATTGTCTCAGGCAGAGCCAACACTAAACCGTACAAAAGTACATGGATTGCAGGCTGATTGGGCTGTAACAAGTACGGCGGGCGATATTACGTTTGCCGCAACAGTACCCAGCATGAGTAAAGAACTGGTTGAGTATTTTCTCGGCGAAGCTAATGATATTGAGAGCGCTACTGTTAATGGAGTGGCATATTCCGGATTCTCCGCTACGCTGAGTAATAAAAAACTGAATGTCGGCTTTGCCTTGCTGAGCGATGATGCAGAAAAATGCCTTTTGGTTAAGAAGATGGCAATCTATGCACGTCCATTGTTTGAGAACGCCTCTACTACCCCGTTCGGCTTTGCATTAAGTGGAACCATTGAAATTGAGGATGGGGCGGTATCAGACGCATCTTCCGACGACAACATCGCTTTCTTGACAAAAAAAGCAGCCTGACCGTAGCTCCTACTTCCCTGTCGTTCTCTAATACGGCAGATAACACAGGGAAGACCATTACCGCTACAACAAAAGAAAGCACCGTTTCCGCTTCATCAACAGAAACTTGGTGCAAAACATCTGTCAGCGGGAAAGTGGTAACGGTCAAGGTTACTGAAAATAGCGGAGCATCCAAAAGAACGGCTACTGTAAACATATCTACTCCCACAGAATTTGGGCAAGTAGAAGTCACACAGGAAGGTTCTACTATTTAGGCAACATGGCGGTGCGCATTATTGCCGCCGCCTTTTCTTTTTCAACTTCTCATAAAAACGACATGAACGATAAAACAATAAACCAACCTACCACAGCAGAGCAGAAAACGCTTGACGACGTGCTGGAGAACAGCATAGATTATATTACGATAAGAGGAAAAAAGTTCGGTATAAAATGGCTACATCGTGGAACAATACGGAAACTTACCCATGTCTTGCATTCCTGCAAAAGCGAGGATGAAGTCACTGCCAAATGTGCCTCTCTCATTATTCTGAATAATTGGTGGAAGATAAGGCTTTTCCATTGGATATACTGGCGCATGTTATGGAAAAAATACACGGATGACGAATTGTACGGAATACTTCTCATTGGTAAAAAAAAAGTGGAATCTCAGAGACTGGAATACTGGAGTGCTTTCACATTACTGACCGGAATGAAGGATACGATAATGACAATGACGAGAAAGGAAGCAGAACGTATCCTTCAAGAACTTCGGCAGGAGCAGCATTTGCAAACGGAGAAAAACACCCAGAACTGACACGTCCGTTAATTATTCTTTGGGGCATGGTTAATATCCCTAACTGGTATATGGACTGGGTATTTACCTGCGCCCAATACGAGCTTCTGATGTGCGACGCTCCGATTGTGGTATATGATAATGATAATAATACCGGGCAAAAGGAGCACACAGCCAAAGAGATGGAAGATTTAAAAAGGAAGTGGGAAGCAAAGAGAAAAGAGCAGGAAATGAAAGGACAAAGAATTTCCCTTAATGATTTTATGGTAAATGGCGTTAATGCCATCAAAAAAGACACAAAAAAATAATTAGCATGGCAGACTTAGGTTCACTCAATTTCAGCATTCACTTGAAAGACTGCACGGAGCAGGATTATGAAAAAATTAAAAAGAAGCTCGTTGAAAAGCAAGTTAAACTTAACACTAAATTGGGAGTTAAAGTTGATAGAAAAACCATTAGAGAGTCAATAGACAACGCTTTAAAAAGTAAGGTGTTTAAAGCTAATGTAGAGGTCAACAAAATTAAAGTGCCCACTGAAGTTAAAGCAAAACTGAGAATAGATCGTACTTCCCTTAGTGATAGTATATCCAGTGCTTTAAATAACAAAAAATATAAAATAAACATAGTAGTAGATAAGGCTAAAGCCAGTGATGCCGTCAAACAGGCATTACAAAAAGCTGGATATACATATAACACTACGCCACTCGAGCAACAGCGCATTCTTGATATTCAGGCAAAAATGGCAGAAAGGGCGGCACTTGCCGAACAAAAACTTGCAAATGCCCGAATGCAGGCTGCAAGGGCTTCCGGTACACACAATACGGCAATGAAAAGGGAAAACACAGCCATGTCGTCCCAATCAAGGATAGCCGGGGAGCTGAAAAACCAAATCGCCAATGTGTATTCCATATATACCGTAGAGCGTTTTGTAAGGGGATTATATACCATTGGCGGAGAGTTTCAGAAACAACGCATTGCCCTTACATCCATTTTGGGAGACAGCACGAAAGCGGAAACCATATTCAACCGCATTAAGGATTTAGCGGTTGTCTCTCCGTTCCAGTTTAAAGAACTGGCTTCATACGCCAAACAATTGTCCGCATACAGCATCCCGTATGAAGAGCTTTACGATACGACCAAACGACTTGCCGACATTTCCGCAGGTGTGGGTGTCGATATGGGACGTATCATATTGGCGTACGGACAGGTGCGCAGTGCAGCTTTTCTCCGTGGGCAGGAATTGAGGCAGTTTACAGAGGCTGGTATCCCGTTGGTCGATGAATTGGCGAAACGATTTACTGTTCTTGAAAATCGTGTTGTGAGTGCCGGGGAAGTTTTCGATAAAATCAGCCGGAAAGAGGTCAGCTTCGGCATGGTGAAAGATGTTCTTTGGGATTTAACCGATGAAGGCGGCAAATTCTACAACATGCAGGAAGCCCTTGCGGAAAGCCTTGCTGGTAAATGGAGCAACTTGCAGGATGCTTGGGATGTGATGATGGCGGACATTGCGGAAGGTAATAACGGTGTGCTTTCGGATAGTTTGGAGATACTGACTGAACTGATGAAGCATTGGGAACAATTTGTCAGGGTACTTGGCTCTGTTGCCGCCGCTTATGGAACATATAAAGCAGGCGTATCATTAGCCAACGTATTAACAGCGAAATCCATTGCTTCCCATTACTCATTAGCGGGAGCAGCAGGTATGGCTACTCAAAGATTAGCAGGAGAAGCAGCGGCAATGGGAATGATGAATAAACAAACCGCCAAAATGATAGTAGGCGTTAACAGCCTTAAAGCGGCATTTGCCTCATTATCAACATTCAACGTCTTTACAATAGCTCTTTCAGCATTAGCGGGTGGTGTATTTTATCTACACAGTGCTTACACAGAAGCGAATAAGCTAAATAATGAATTAAATGAAATAACCTCGAAAGCATCTCTAACAGCTCAAAATGATATTGACATGTACAAGATGCTTGTAAATCAGCTTGGGCATGTAAAAAACAGTTCTAAAGAATATAATGACATTCTTCAAAAAATACAGTCTCGCTACGGGAGTTATATTGGAAATATACAATCCGAATCCGATGCGTATGAAGTCCTAAAAAATAAGATAAACGATGTAACAGCAGCATTAAAAAATAAAGCCGCTGAAAATGCAAGGCAACAAGGTATAAGCCGAATTGAGGAAGATTATAATAAAAACATAGCTGATTATACACAAGAGCTAACAAATAAACTAAAAGAGAGCGGGCTGAGCAAAGGGGTTGCGGAAGCAATTGCGGCTGCATTTAGAGCTAAAATACAAGAAGCTCTAAGTCAAGGGTTAACTATAAATTCCGATAGTCTCCTTAACAAATTATTTGAAAAATCTGGAATAAATAAATCTATAACAACTGTATCTACAAACAAAATATTAGGAATTGATGTCAATGAATTTGATGAAATAGGATTGGCGGCAGGGAAACTAAGTAAAGAGTTGTTTGCACTAAATAAACAGACATTGGATTATAATAATACAATTAGTAATTTGTTTGGTTATACTCCTAAAAAAGACACAATAGAAGAAACAATAGAAGGATGGAGAAAATCTGTAAAAGATTTTATTGGAGAAAGCAAAGAATTATCACGCTTTATCCCAAAAGAGGATGAAACGAGAGAAAACTGGATAGAAAATGTACTATCACAATATAATCAATTAATAGAAAGAAGAAAAGAATTAAATGAACTTTCTAAATCATCCCCGTTCCTCATAGATAAAAATGAGTTAGAGACAGTGGATAATAGTATAAAAGAGATAAAACCACTTATTGATTTCTTTAATTTACTATCATTATCATCATTCAATAAAAATAAAAGCACAAAAGACCCTATCGCCGAGCAATGGAAAGAGCGTACCGACCTCATAGACAAAGCCGTTTCCAGCTATGAGAAATGGAGAAAGATAGAAGGAGAAGAAGCCGCATCCCAAAGAGTGAAGGGCATTTCTGAATTTGCCCCTATCTTTGATAAGAGCGGGGTCAATTTGGACTTAAAAGACCCAAGCAGGGCTTACAAATACATCCAAGGGCAGTTAGACCGGAGCAAAGAGAAGCAAGAAGATTTATACATTTCTCTTGGTATCAAGATTGACAAGGCTGGAATTGACAGTGCGAAGAAAGAAGTTGATGATGCCTTAAAGGAGATAGAGAAGTACGTTTCCCAAACCGGAGAAAAGTGGGATTTATATAAGAAGCTATTCAATGCTTCCGGCAACAAATCTCTTTCCATGAACATCGCTTTCGGCGGAGAGGTCTCATTCAAAAGTGTAGTAGATGATTTGCGCAACCAACTTTCCAAAGCGCTTGAAAATACGGGAAGTAAATTCTCCGTTACAGATGTCCTTGCCATGAAAGAGGATGATGTAAAAAAGCAGTTTGGGGAAGGAGTAATTCTGAAACTATACCAATCAATCAACGAGGAAAGTAAGAAAATGCGTTCAGAAAGCCTTGAAAACCTTTTAGGCATGATTGAGGATTATAAAGATTATGCCCAAAAGATAAAGGATATTGAACGTAATCTTCAAAAGGACTTGGCAGATATTGAAAACCAAAGAGGTCAATTAGGCGAAGAAGCAACCGACAGGCTTATAGCACAAAGGAAAAAGAAAGCGAGCGAAGATGCTGCATCAACCAAATTTGAACAATTCAAGAGTTCGGAAGACTGGGCTAAGACCTTTGACGACCTTGACAGACTTTCTTCTGCAACTCTTAGCAGGCTAATCAAGAACCTGGAAGAGTTTAAAAACACGACCGGACAAAGCTTAAAAGTAAACGAGTTCAAAGAGCTTGTCAATGTTTTAAAAAAGCTACGCGATGAAAGCGAAAGCAGAAACCCTTTCAAGACATTATCAGACGGAATAAGAGAGTATGCGGAAGCCACTGAAAAACTAAAAAAAGCTCAAAAAGAACTTGGGTTTATCCAGGATGGCGGTGAAGTTACTACTGGTGTTTCTGAAACGAGCCATACGGAAACCAAGAAAACAGATAGCGGCTTATCCTATCAGACTAAAGTCGTCGATAAATTAACTCCAAAATTAAAAACGTTGGCCGATGCGGAAAAGGACGTTACTGATGCACAAGACAAACAAAATGAAGCTTCCGACAAAGTTCGAGTAGGCTTTGGAGATATTGTCGACATGGCAAATCTTCTTATCGGCACTTTGGGAGATTTAGGGTCAGCATTTGATGCCTTAGGAAATGACAGTATGGGAGACACTCTAAGCACTGTACAAGAAGTTGCGGGTGGTTTATTGAATACCGCCCAAAGCGGTGCTACCCTTTTCGCTGGTATATCTTCCGGTAATCCGATGGCTATCATGCAGGGGGCTACGGGTGTAGTCAGCGGTATCACTGGAATTATAGGGAGCATAGCCAAAGCCCATGATAAGAAGCTGGATAAAGCAATCCAACGTTCGCAACTGGAAGTGAAAAAGCTTTCCAATGACTATAAGAACCTTCAATCTGTCATAGAACGGCAATTGGGTGCTGTTACCCAAAGCCAATCCAAAGAGATGATTGCAAATCTTCAAAAACAGAGAGAAGAGGTTGTAAAACAAGCACAAGCGGAGGCGGATAAAAAAGACCCTGACAGTTCCAAAATAGAGGACTACCGACAGCAGTATATCGAGTTGGGCGAGCAAATCAAGCATTTTTATGAAGATTTGGCAAGCGAACAATTCGGTGTAGATTTAAAAGGCTGGGCAGACCAAATATCAGAAGCGTTAGTTAATGCATTCGCCAACGGAGAGGATGCAGCAAAGGCTTTTGATGATACGGTGGCTGATATAATGCGCAATGTCATAAAGGAGATGATTTCCCTCAATGTTATACAGGATTCAATGAATGGATTAAAGGATTATCTGTTTGGAGATAAGGGTATCTTTACGGATAATTCTGCCGAGGGTACCAACGTAACGGAACAGGAAGCAGCCGGCTTAGTGAAAAAACTTGCAGAACTTAAAGGCTCTGTCTCTAACTCCAAAAAGATATGGGATTACCTAAATGCTGCTGCGAAGAAAGCGGGAGTAAGCCTTGAAGAAACAAGTGCTTCAAACACGCTTTCCAAAGGAATACAGGAAAACATAACAGAAGACACCGCCAATATTTTGGCTTCGTACCTGAACAGCATCAGGGCAGATGTAAGCATAAAGCGTGCTCTGCTTGAGAAATGGGGAAACGAGATACTTCCGAAATATAATGTTATAGCCGAACAACAACTTACTCAATTGAGGGCGATAGCCAATAATACGTTAAGAAGCGCCCAAAATACCGAAGCAAACGTTGCTTTAGTACAAGAAGTTAGAGATATGCTAAATATAGTGATAGACAGAGGTGGTAAAAAAATCAATATATAATATGTTATGAACGAAAAGGATTTAAGCAAAACATTACTGAACCAAGCTATTACGTTTGGTTTATGCCAACCGTGGCAACACGCATGGGGGAATCCTACCCAACAAGGATTAATTGACAAGTATCTGCATGGGATTGATTTTGCCATTAAGCACAATTACCCCACCAACACTTTCATAAAAGAACACTTCGACAAAGACCTTCTCCACGAGAATAATATTTTTGTGGATGAGGATGTGCAGAAACGCAACATGTCACAAATTTCTGTTTTGAACGGGAACTGCAAGGGCACTCTCCTATTCGACGGCTTTTCCGTATGTGATGTTTACGTTCGTCATGACAGCGAAATAACCATTGACTGTTCACAGTATTGCAAGGTATTCATTAACGTGTACGACCGGGCAAAAGTAAATGTTATCCAAAAGGATATAGCATCGGTATATGTCTATATTCATGGAGAAGATTGTATTGTGGAAACCGATGGGGATGTCATGCAAAGAAAAAGCCAGGCTTAATGTCTGGCTTTATTGTTTTCTCTAAATAACAGTCAATTTACAAGCTTGCAAGCCACTTCTTGCCGGATTTGGTGAATGTCCATAGGTAAATACCACCTACTATTGCCACTCCTACTGCGAAAACGAATATTAATACTTCCATACTATTTTAATATTTTGTTTGCCAGCAATGCCGACAATACGGTTAATACTATTCCAAACATAGCAACGAGCCACATTGTTGCGTTTTGGGTGTCAGAGAACAAAGGTAATGTTATTCCTATAACAAGCCCAGCAAAAGAGAGTTTGGATAGGTCGAAGAAATACCCTGCAAGTTTTTCACGCCTTACCTTATCCTTTTCCTTGACCTCTTTCTTTACTTCTTGCCTTTCGCTCCAATTGCCCATTTGTGTTATATTAATGCACAAATATAGAAAGAACGAACGAAAGAACAAACAAATAAACAAATAAATATCCGATAAATCAGCTTTTTAACAAATTCTATTAACGAATGAATAAGGTTAATTATTAATTTAATTTAGTTATTATTTTATAATAAATCACCTCCATATTCGCTATTATCCTCCAAAAAAGATTTTCTTTGTAGCAGAAAAGATAGTCCCTTGCAAACTGAAAGGCTACGTGTTTGCGTAGCTCACTTGATAGGTTTCAACGGGCTATCTTTTTTTTGTTTTTCCTAATGGCTTGTTTATACAATACGCCCAAGTATACCCCGTTATTATGGCTTCTGTCCTCCAATCAATTAAAGTAGTATCATTTTTCTCCATATCATCATCTACTTTAAAGGCGAGTGTCTTACTAAATTCAATTCTATTTTCTAAGTTGTCATTATCCATATAGCCGTTTTTTCTGTAAAAATAACGAAAATCTAAATATAATATATGCTCCTAATAACAATTCGCATGTTTAAGAGCACCTATATAAATATTCTCTCATTTTTTAGATTAAAAGTTAGAAAATTAACTATCTCTTGTATATATTAAAGAAACAAATTCCCTAATTGACTTTTTCACAAAACAAGAAAAGCGGAGAAACTCCGCTTAACTTGATGATTATTTTAAAATTGACTTATCGTTTTTCAGCCTTAATATCCATACTCTCCCCATCCATTGACATGGTAAGTTCGGCGTCATCACCCGATAAGGATTTCACTGTATATCTAATATATTCTTTGCCGCCCAAATAGGTTCAGGGCTTTGTAAATTGATAAAACTTCTTTTTAGAACAATACAATATTAAAGGTCATCTTTTCCTATATACATTATAGATGTAGTTCGTAGCCCTACAGTAACCATTGCTAAATATTCCGCATCCTCATACTTTAAAGCATCCATATATAACATTTGCCCCCCTTGCTCTGAGAAGAAAACATACCGGTCTGCAAGGTGTTTTCCCAACTCTGAAGCAAATGAAGATTTCAATGTTACGACTCCTAAATATGCTTTATTATTATCATAAGCTATTTGAATTTTATCCTCTATTCCCAATCCTTTATAAACTGATGTCCCTTGTTGATTTGTAGACAATGGTTTGCCAAAAACTTTTTCTATATTTTCCCTACTCATGCCAAGAAAATCCTTTAAATCTAAATATAAAGTATGCAAAGGTTCTACTGTTACAGATAGTTTAAAAGATGTACCATTAGAATTTGCCATTGTTTCAAATTCTCCAACATGTTCTCCTTTAATTTTATTTCCATCTAATAAAGAGAAAATAAAATCATTAGAATTTTGGAGTTGTACATTTGGACAATCTAAAGTATATATCTCCCCCGTTTTAATAACAACAGATTGGTCCTGTAACTTTTCATCATCATCCGAACACGCACTAAAAACAAGCACTGGCAGCATTGCCAGTAAAAATAAAACTTTTTTCATAATAGCATTGAATATGTTAATTAATGTGCGGCAAAGTTAAGTCTTTAATTTTAATTAAACATTATATTATTTTGCTTTATTACAGTGTTTTTTATTGCATATAAAGCATAAAAAATCCCCGAACTGTAAAGAACGAGGAATATTTTGTGTATTTTTTATCTCTTATATCAATAGCTGCTCACCAGTATTCTTATTTAGCGTTAAATGAAAATACTTTGTATCTCCTGAACTATCCATCCCTTTAATATTTATTATGACATTATTTGCATCTAATGAATAATCCGTATCAATTAATCTTATTTCTTCTTCGGTAAACATTGTCTCCCATATTGTACATTCAATAACTGATTTAGACATATCTGCACATATAACTTTATTTCCTGCAATATATATTATATTGTTTGGAGAAGATGGGATGTAGTTCTTTTTTTCTATATTTTCAATCCATATATCAGCACCTGAAGAATAGCTATTATTTATATATTTTAAATCTTTATCTAAGATGGCTATATCATTATAACTTGTTTTGTTTGTAACATAAATAGCTATATATCCTTCGTACCAATCAATCATCCTCTCGGGAAAGAAAAGGCTTTTATGCCAGTCGTTGTTGTCGAAATAAGCTTTTTTAAGAATCTCTCCATCTTTTATTTTTAATATGAATTTATGAGGATGATAAGATTGTTTATTATATAAACTGATTAACACATATAAATTACCATCTTTTTCTAAAGCATCAAGTAAATAGCATCCATTTACAGGAAATAGTTCTTTTTCTCCAAAGCCTTTATCCCAAATGTAGTCTTCTGCTTTTTCTCTTATTGTAAACAATAGATTATCCTTTAAATCTAAGGCTTCTATACAATAATTTCCTTCACTGATATATGATTGTAATAATAGATTATCCAATGAAATAAAGCTATCAATAGTATATTGGGGATTTTCAAAATCTACAACATCCTCATTTGACGCACAGCCAACCAACAACAATAGCGATATTGTCGCAAATAGAAATTTCTTCATAAACATTTATTTTAAGCAAATAGACAGATTTTAGTCGGCAAATATACTTCTTTATTAACATCCATTGTTATTATATATATCATGTTATAAAACACATTCTTTATTTATTAATATATTAAATTATAAAAACAAGTATATTTTCTATATATTTGCGCAATAACTTAGAAAATAAACGAAAGCAATTGATTTTATGATTATAAGTTTGCGTTTTCAAAGATTATATCTATCTTTGCTGCGCTAACAGTTCGACAAACTTTATTGTCTCGTAGAGCATCGGTCAATTGCTCAATTTCATTGGGCATTTTTTATGCTCATATTTTAGAATATTGGCGGTTGCCTATACGTAGTCATTATTTTGTTCTTCGGGACAAAGTGTGTTGGACTGTTAGCAGCGTATATGGCAATCGCTTTTTTTATTGCCTACAATGACTTAAATGCTAACAGTCATGAATGAATTAAAACTTTTTCAATCGCCCATCTTCGGGAAAGTACGTACCGTTGTGATAAACGGTCAAGTTATGTTCGCTGCAACAGATGTAGCTAAATGTTTAGGGTACGCAAATCCGCAAAAAGCAGTCAGAGACCACTGTAAATCAGCAGGGGTGAACGAAATGGGCACCCCTACAAACGGAGGGATTCAAAAGGTTAAGTTTATAACCAAAGGCAATATAATTCGTCTAGTAGCAAGTTCAGAACTTCCACAAGCAGAAGAAGTGGAAAGTTGGATTTTCGATGAAGTAATTCCTACTGTATTGGAAACCGGCGGCTACATCGCCACCAAATCCGACGACACTCCCGAAGAAATCATGGCACGTGCTCTAACCATCGCACAAGCTACCCTTGCAAAAAGAGAGGAACGGTTAAAGCAGCTTGAAGCCGAAACCGAGCAACAGCAAGCCACCATCGAACTGCAAGACAAGGAAATCAAGGCGGCTGCTCCGAAAGTCAACTACTACAACAACCACCTGCAAAGCGTGAATACTCTAACGAGCACGCAAATAGCCAAGCAAATCGGCATGGATGCAGAGAAGTTGCACAAGAAGCTGAAAGAAGCAAACGTAATCTATCGCCAATCGGGACAATGGCTGCTACACTCCCCCTACTCTACATGGGGATTACACTCTACCCGTACACAGACCTATACACGTTCTGACGGTTCGATAGGAACCAACATATACACTGTATGGACGGAGAAAGGCAGACGCTTTATCATTGCCTTATCCGAAAGTGAGTGGAATGTGAGGAAAGCCATCAAGCAGATTAAGGGTGAAATAGACCCTGCTGCATAGCATATTTTTGCGTAGTATTTAGTAAATTTGCAGAAAACGAGTAGGTTATGGAACGGATAAAATTAACAAGGGAAGAGAAGCAAGCATTTCGGATTATTGCAGAGTTTGGCGGAAAATGCCCGGCAACATACCCGGAGCATGTATTTACTGCTTCCATCCGTTCCATTGAGAGGAAAGGATTGGTGAAAGCCAATTATGTAGTTGGCGGTTATGTATGGAGTGCCAAACTCACCGAAGAGGGCAAGCACTATCTTGCCGTTAACCCCAACTTACACAATCCTATCAATTGGAATTTAATACTTGCCATTGTAGGTGTCCTTATATCTATCATAGCCTTATTCGTTAGCTGCATGAAAAAATACTAATCACGCTATTTTAATCATCCGGCAGTCGGTTCCAATGCCCGACAGCCACAACTATATCCAAAACGAAAATGGAAGAATTAAGAAAGCTACTGGATGAAGTAATACTCGATATACAGCAGGAGAAGCTGGAAATAATGGCGCTTCTTGCCCCTATGTCTATATCAAAATACAACCCGAGCGCCTCTAAGTCAGATTTCGACCTTAGAAGCCTTAATAAGGAAATATTGCCACATGTTAGCATAGATGCACGTTGAGGTTCGACCAGCGAAATCACGTTATGATGCCCCGCCAGTAATACGGCTGACGGGTGGGCAATAGATAAATTATAATTTAAAGGAAAGAATATGAAAACAAATAAACTCACCTACTCCACCCCTGTCCCTAAAATAAAAGAATATGTACGCAATATCGTAACCAAGCATAATGCCGGAACTAAATATCCGTGCAGCCTGAATGAAATAAGTCAATTGTTTTTCACTAATGAAAAAGAAGCAAGGACTTTTATAAAAGAATGGTTTGCAGAGGGGAAAGACTATACCCTATCAAGAAGAAAGTTTTTCCTTTCGGCTAATTGTTTACGAAGGTTGTTTGATATGGCAAGTATGGGATTAACACCCAAGCAGCAGTAATCTATATTTCAAAGCATTACGTTATAACATAAAGTTATGGGTATCACGGGCATTATCATTGGTTAACACATTACGGTACAAAGCCCATGAAATTAACGGCGATAAACAATTATTAGCTTGTTGTTTGGATAGTATCTAAATTGCAGCAAAATAATAAGTTTTTTATTGGAATTGATTTTCATTCCATTTCACGCCATTTCATTCTATTTCATTCATTCCAAAATAGAATAGAAAGTGACATTATTAACATTTGACTGATATTCAAATGCTTAATAACTTTGCTTCCACAAGATAGCTATCATAGTTGCAGTTTGTGGAAGTTCTGCATAGATAAAGATATTTGGGGACATCGGTCTAACTCGTAAACTTCCACTTTATACGGTTAGGCTGGTGCTCCCCTTTTCATTTATATAAAGATATAAAGTTATGAAAAGCAATATTCAAATTTTCAAAAACGAACAATTCGGAGAAGTAAGAATTATAATGAACGAGAGCAATGAACCTTTGTTTTGTGCAAAAGATGTAGCCGCTGCATTAGGATATTCTGATACGGCAGACGCCATACAAAGGCATTGTAAATCAGGCAAAAAGGTGTTTCACCCACACGAAAACGGCATTGGTGGAGTAAATATGATATATATTCCTGAAAAGGATGTATATCGTTTAATAATGAGAAGCAATCTTCCTGATGCTGAAAAATTTCAAGATTGGGTATGCGAAGAAGTCCTGCCATCAATCCGTAAGCATGGAATATATGCTACTGATGTCACCATAGAAAAACTGCTTGCTAATCCGGATTTCGCTATACAAGCATTACAGAATTTGAAAGAAGAGCGCCAAAAGCGAATTGAGGCAGAGCAGAAAGTTGCCGAAGCCACTCCTGCCATAGCTTTTACCAATGCCGTGCAATCAGCAAACAGTTCTTGCTTAATCGGAGAATTAGCAAAGATTATCACACAGAATGGATATCCTATCGGAGAAAAGAGGTTATTTGCATGGATGCGTGAAAACGGGTATTTGGGTAAGCATGGAGAGCGATACAATATTCCAAATCAGCAATATGTAGAACAGGGATTATTCGAGATAAAGAAAGGCGTACGCTCAGGTAGCAGCGGAGTATTACATACTACAATTACGACAAAACTTACGGGAAAAGGGCAGGTCTACTTCGTAAACAAGTTTTTGAATAGCTCTATCAATCAATAGAAAAAAATCAAATAATAGCAAGGCTATGTTTTGAACAACAGCTAAAAATGCGTAAGTTTGTTTTGTAAACAACGTTGTCTTACCATTGCTCCGTGGCGGTTGCACTGGAACAAGATTAAACAGGCATAGTGTTGTCGTTAACCGCCACATCAGGCGACATTTCCCTATGCCTTGCCTTAAAAAGAATTAGACTATGAATATAAATACTATTAGAAAAAGACTATTCGGGATTGTTAATGACATACAGCGTGAAAAAATCGAAATAATGAAATTGGTAGGAAGAGAAAATATGACAATCATCAAAACAAACTCTGTTATTCCCCAAACACCTTTAGACCTAAAGATGTTAAATAAACATCTTATCAAAAAACAAAAGAGCATTATTTAGATATAGAAGATGTGAATATCGGGTAATTTTCTAACATTTTACTTGATTATTTAGAAAATACACCATATATTTGCAGTATTGATAATACAAGCCAAAGAGCTGATTAACGGATATGCCGTTGATTGGCTCTTTTTGTTTTTACAACACAAACTCAAAATAACACATGGCAAAGCCTTACAGTATCTATTTCCAAAAAAGCAAACTGGGAAGTCCTGTTATTGATACGCAGTCCCAATGGGGAATTGTGTGCAAGGATTTCCCTTTTACTGTATATGGAGAGATTAAGGATTTGCCCAAAAGAGACTGGATAGACCAAGACGGAGAAGACACTTTTTTCCCCGAAGAACTCTGTATGCAAGCCTATGATATGGACGTAGAGTTTGCCTATAAAGGGGATATGGGGACGGCCAATGAAAAGATTATCGCCTTCCTGGACTATCTGATTGGGAAAGATGGTTACGGAACTGAACTGAAGGTTTATGACACTTATACTAAAATAGGCAGGCAAGGAATTTATTTCAAATCCATGAAGCATGACCTTTTCGTTCGTAATACGGATGAGGGAGATGTTGTAACTTTCAATATTACATTTCGGGTAACCGACCCCAAAACACAAATTATTCTTTCGGTATAATGGGACGGTTTATAATATATAGCAAGGATGGGCAAACTCAGCGATGTGTCGCTAACAAGTTAGAGTATAACGGTGAGTTCATGGGAGCTTGTTCCGTTAACATTACCGTTACGTCCCCCACTCCGATTGATTTTACAGTCGGGGACTATCTGATATACCGCGGAGAAAGATTTGAAATAAACTACGACCCTACTGAATTGAAGCAAGCCTCCAAAAATACATACGGAGAGGCTTTCAAATATGAGAACGTAGTTTTCAATTCTCTTGCAGACGAACTGACAAGATGTGAATTTCTGGACTATGTAAAAGAGGATAACTTAATCCACTACTCCTCACTACCTACATTCAGTTTCTACGCCGAAAATATTAACGCCCTTGCAGAAAGGATACAGGTGAACCTTGACCGTATCTATAAAGGAGAGCAAAAATGGACGGTTACAGTACACCCCGAATATGTTAATGAGGCTAACAAATCCATATCAATAAGCAGTATAAACGTTTGGGACGCACTCGCTTTAGTAAATAGCGAGTTTAAGGCAAATTTTATCATAAGGGGGCGAACAATAACCATAGGTACAGCCGGAATTGCCGTAGGTAGTATGTTCGGATATGGAAAAGGCAAAGGATTGTATTCCATACAAAAGACTGCGGATTCATCGCAGAAGATTATTACTCGGCTAAGAGCATACGGTAGTACGAGAAACTTGCCGTATAACTATTACACTACGTATGGAAGTCCTATTATAGAAGCGCCCATTGAGGATGCGTCTTATGGATACGACCCAAACACCCATGTAATAGACGGCGCTGTCGTGACACTCCCTTTTTATATGAAATTTCTGTCTGATACAGCATTATATGATGTAACAATCAACGGACATTCCTATAAAATGAGAAGAGGTAGTTATCTTGGGAAGTGCTACGTTCTGATGAATAGAGAATCCGACAAGGATAATGTTCGTATAGGTGCAAAAATGCGGATAGAAAAAGGCATTGAGACAGATAATGTTCCAAGAAAGTACAAAAGACCATCCGGAGCATTAGTCCCCAATAATATGGCTGTTAAAAACTTGATGCTTCCTGATTTCCCTGGAAAGACACTTGACCCATACCTTGATAGTAAAAACATAGATACCATCGGAGTTCGGGAAGGATCGGTTTTCTTTGACGGGAGCGATACTTCTTTGCCGGAAATATATCCGTCTATGGAAGGGATGACGGCGCAGCAGTTGAAAGACGCAGGGATAATCGTAAATGCCACCGGAGCGTTGGATGAAATCGCTTCCGATTCTGTGAATAAGGATAATACGCCAATTGCAGATGATGGTTACTTTGAAGAAGGGGAAACCATCCCACCGTTCAAAATATATCTCAAAGACATTGGATTTGACATAAACGATTATCTAACAGGGGAAGCCGCTACCATATCTATGAAAAGCGGAATGTGTGGTGGACGTGAATTTGAAATACTTGTAGATGCTGATAAGCCCATAAAGCAAGGGAATATGTGGGTTCTAACCTGCAACAGAACCTATGATGAGGGATTAAATCTGTATTTTCCATATAAGGATTTCAAAATAAAGGCCGGAGATAAATTTGTGCTTCTGGGAATTGATATGCCGGATGTATACATAAAAGCCGCTTCCCAAAGATTGCTAACAGCTTCCAAAGAATATCTTGCAAAAAATGATTATGTAAGATATACCTATGAGCCTAAGGTGGATGAAATATTTATGGCTCGCCACCCTGAACTGCATGACAGCATAAAAGAAGGGGACTTGATGTTGTTCGAGGACGAAGACTTAAACATCAACGGGAGCATTATTATTGATAGCCTTACAATAAAGGAAGGAGACGCTCTCATTCCAACGTATGATATTACCCTTCGCAATGACAAAGCGGTAGGAACTTTAGAAAAGATACAGAATCAGATAGATTCAATAGTAGGCGGGCAAGGCGGTGGCGGATTGACTACCCAACAAGTGGAATCAATCATTAAAGCCTTTGGTGACAAGCTGTTTTTAAATAAAACCAAGCCAGACCAAACCAGTTATTTAATAAAGTTCTTAGGTGGATTATTTTCTGACTACATCCAATCAATGAACTTTTCTTCCGGTGCGCTCGGTGAGGGGTTTGTCATCAAAGTAGACAGCAAGACGGGTAAATCCTACATTGAAGTGGACGAACTCTTTGTCCGCATAAAAGCCATGTTCTCCGAATTGGAGATAAAGAAGCTTTCCTATGCAGGCGGAAACTACATGTTCACCGCTGCCGGAATGAAATGCGGCAAAGTTGAGGAACACGAGGATTTTTGGCGTTGCTATTTGTTGGTTGACGATGGTGAAACGGCTATTGAAAACCCGTTCAATGAAGGCGACCAGGTACGGTTTCAAGACTTCAATATCAAGCCGGGTGTCTACGAGAATGTATCCAACCGTTACTATTGGCGCCTATGCGTAGGTGTCGGCGAGGATTATATAGACCTTAGCAAAACGGACTGTGACGCCAACAGTGACACACCGCAAGAAGGCGACAGTCTTGTACAGCTCGGCAACCGCACAGACAAGAAGCGTCAGAATGCAATAACATTGTCTGTGTATGGTGATGATGCGCCAAGTATCCATCAATACGCCGGAATAGATTCCTATTCAATGGCGGGCAAGGAAGTGACGGTTATCAGTCCGCAAGGTAACAAGTTCATGGGTGACTTTATTTTGAAGACCGGCATAAATATTATGACCCAGTTCAAGATATTGGAAGATCTTATTTATTCGGAAATCTCCAAAGTGCTTGACGAGATACAAGCAGAGGATAACTACCTGTACAACTCAGCATTCGCATCCAATACGAACGGTTGGGAAGCGAAGAACGACATTCACTTTTTCACTGTAAACGGAAAATTCTTATTGGTGAATGGAAAGTTCTACTCCCGTAAGGATGCTATGGCTGCCATTATCAGGGACGAAGATAGAAACGTGCTTCGCATACTTTCTTCCGGCATAAAACAATCCAATGCTGATTTAGCCAATAAGCCGACTTATGAGGAAGGAGAAGAACCGAGAAAGTTCTTTATCTCCTTTAAATACAAGGTGATTACAGCAGGAACTCTTACGATAGGCTTTCCCGGTCAGAGCCTGCATTTCACCGAACGGCTTGAACCGGGTGAAGAATATACAATGAAGGAGTATTCCGGCACATGGGACGGAACGGGCGATTTTGAGTTGAAGTTTACAGGGGACATATACATACATTCGTTGGCGTTGACCGATAATGCCTACGAGGACATGATAACAAAGTTTGAAACCCAGCTAAGCCAAACCAATGAAAAGATTGAAGCGGTAGCGGAAAGAACATCTAATCTTGAAAGCAAGAGCGCAGGATGGTTAACCACTGCGGATGGTGTCAAGATTTGGGCGGCGGCGGAGTTCAATGACAAAGGCGGAGAAGGTAATACTAAAGTGTCATCTCTGTTTAATGTGTCGGCGGATAAAATATCGTTAAAGTCGCAACATATTCAACTGGAAGGAGTAATTACGGCCAATGGGAACATAAAGATACACGAAGATGGTTCTATCGAATGTCATAACGGCTCTTTTACGGGGGACATAACGGCAACCAACGGATATATAGGCGCCTTTAAGATAACCCAATACGGACTTGAGAATATTACATCAAATCCGACCGCAAGATTGCGGATAGGACAGGATGGCGGAAGATTTTTTGAAGTGAATACTACCACTAATACAATGTGCGGTATTCGCGGAGATGAAATGACGGCGCTTAGTCTAAGTGCTTACGGTAATAACTCCGTCGGCGTAGATATAATTGCCCAAGCCGGATTTAACACTTATGCGATAAAGGCGTTAGGAAATGTGATGCTTGATGCCAGAAGAGGAGAATCGGTAAGAATAAACAGATTAGACGCCGCAGGAGTATCGATAGGCGTGAAAAGATTAGGCGTCAGTACGATTGGAGTACCATCTTCCTATACGCTTACCGATGCGGATGATTTCGTAACTTATAGTAATGCTACTCCAAGTTATGACCCGGTTTTATATCTGCCGAGTTCCGCCAATCCCGGTAAGATAGTATTTGTGAAGAATCAGTTAAGTAGGAATATAATAGTAAGAGGGAATCTTATGAATGCCAATGATAGAGGAACCAAATCAGAGACAGCCCTGAATGGAGTTTCGAGTATTTATATTTTCGATGGTTCCTACTGGGTTCATTTCTTCTGTGGATAACATTAAAACGATTATAGATTATGAAAAAGATAAACTTTGAAAAGATGCTGATTGCGACAGATGTAGCCCGTAAACATTGTGAAAACAAGGATTGCCGGGAAGATTTTGCGAATGTATTATACCGTAACGGCAACGGTATCGCATCACATGCACTTGCTATGAAGATATATAATTCCAGTGAAGAAACAGAATATACCGATGAGGAAGTGACTTTGATACAGGAGTATGCAAATGCTTTCTGCAAACCTTTCTTTATTGACGCGCTAAATCGTGCTATCGCCAATCAACCGGAAGAAGTAACCGATAAACAATAATAATTATGGCTTGGACTGAACAAGATTATCAAGAAATAGTTGCCCGTCTTATGGCTGAATCCATAGGGGTTAATGAAGTGCCGGAAGCGGGAAGCACGGATGACATATCATCCCTTCCGGCCTATCAACCGGCAAACGGGACAGAAGTACCTACCGTAGTAAAAGCATCTCTTGAATTGTTGGTTGCTCCTGCTTTGGAAGCTGCTGATAAGGCAAACGAAGCCGCCGATAAAGCAGAAAGTAATGCCACCGCAGCACAGACGGCCGCAAATACCGCCAATGAGAAAGCAGAGTTGGCGGCACAAGCTGCGTCCGATGCCACCGCAGCTAAAGAAGAAGCAGAAACGGCTACTCAATCCGCAAACAACGCCGCATCAAATGCTGAAGAAAAAGCAGAAGCCGCTAATACAGCCGCACAAGATGCCGAAAAGGTTGCCAACAATCCGACCTATATAGGAACAGACCATTATGTCTATGTGTATAACAAAGAAACAGATAGCTTCGACAAGACGGGTATTTATTGCAAGGGTGAACCGGGAAGCTCTTTCCGTGTCTCCGGCGAATACGCCACCCTTGAAGCCTTGAAATCCGCCGTTCCCGACGGTTCGGCAGTTGATGGGTTCATGGCCGTAGGTACTGAAGCTCCTTACGATTACTACGCATGGGTAAACGGCGACTGGGTTAATCAAGGGAAGATAGCGGGCGGCGGTTCGGGGAACGTGGTAGTTATTCCTGCTGCTGCGATGAGCCTAAGCGATCAAGCAACATCCGATGAGATATTTAATGCCTTTGGTGGGAAAGACGCTTTCATGGATATATGTCAGAGTATCGTCAATAAAGATACTGTATGTGTTGTAGCAAACATCCCCGAAGAATCAGGGATGAAACTTGTATATATTCCAGTAATGGCGATGGCTACCTATACGGATGCTAATAATGCTAATTTTATGATGGCAATTATTACAGAAACGACTTTCCAATTAGTTGTAACAGTCACGGATGGAATTGCTACCCAATCGTCTCAGGTTTTAAATCATATTTACGAAGCCCCCTCTGACGGTAACGTCTACGGTCGTAAAAATAAAGATTGGGTGAAAGTTCCCGAAAACTCAAATGTCATTATCCTGCCGAAAGAAATACTTGACTTGACAGGTAGTTCCTCCTCAGAGGAGATATTAGCTGCATTTGGCGGTATAGATAAATACAAGGATTTGCTTGAAAAATTGAGCACAAATAATTGCTTGGTACAGATTGGAGAACCGTCATTAGGCTCATTAAGACATATCTATACTCTTGTAGAATATGCTGTCAATTTCGCTTCAAACAAACAATCGGGAGCGTTATCTTTAAATATCTACAACGAAGAGCAGCAGTTAAGAAGACTTCATTTCTATTTGGAGAACAACGGCACTACAGTCCGTTGTGGCGAGGCAAGCACTTTCCAGCTCGTCAGGGACACCGACGTCCTCACCAAGACCAACACTTCATCATTCACCCCTACGCAGCCTTATCATCCGGCGACGAAGAAGTATGTGGATGATAAAATTCTTGTTAGAAACGTAGACGGTACTATTCTCAATAAATGGATTAATAACACCGTTATAACAGGAGAAACCGTACAGGATTTAGCTGACGAATTATTTGGTAATTTTAGAAGTTTTGTTGAGGGTTATTCTGATGGAAAATATACAGACCTTAGATTTAGTACAAGACATTTTGACGATACGGCTGGAGCTTGGTTTGGTTATATCATAAATGCAAATATTCAGTATTGCTTGGCAGAAGCAGGAAATGGATATTACGCATTACTGTTTACTTTTGGCTACATGACATCATTAAAGTATTGCTATATATACTACTATGATGTATCGGAAACAAGCAATAACAATAAGATTGTAATTACAGATGTTATTACTTCCGACAACCTCACCACCATAACCAAGAAAACCGCCGCCGAATACGAGGCTCTTGGCTCTAAGGATGCCAATACAGCATATTGTGTAACCGATTAAAACAACAATTATGAGTAACGAAAATAGTAATCTTAGAGTTGGTTCGGCGGGAGCTGGGCTGTTGGTGGGAGACAAGCTGATTGCCGGGAAAGAGTTTGATTGGAGTAAGCTCTATGCCAATCTTAGCTATGTATGGCCTGATGGTGGTAGAACGAGTAGTTTTCCTGTTATTGTTGCTAATCTTAGTAGCGACCCTGTTCTTCTACAACGTGATGGAGAAACAGAAGAAGTTGCTCCGGGTAAAATTGATTGGTATACTATTGGTAGTCAAGGTCAAGCTATTAGTGAAATTTCTTTATTTAACGAAGATGCTAACGGCAATGGTTCCAGCAAACGAGTTGTTCAATTTTATTCCACAATGTATGCAGAGGGTGAGAGTATTAATTACGGTTTTGCTCATAATCAAATTATGAATAAGAATGAACTAATTAATGATTTTACAAGCGAAGTGTATAAGCAATTTGCTTGGATTGTTTTTATTTTTGATAATTAAATAGATATGATTGCAATTAAAAGTGATAAAATAACAAGTAATATTATAGAATTATTAGAGACAGCATTTAAAACTAATTCACAATGAAAACAATCTTTTTAGACAACTGGTTTGCGAAATTTATCCTCTTTGGCAGCTATCATACAATCATGTTCTTCGGCTTTATCCTTACGAAGCTGAAAGAGTTGTCCGAAACAACCATACGCCATGAGCGTACACATCAGAAACAGTTCTTCGAGTGCATGGAGATAGCGGCTATCCCGTCCGTATTGCTGGCATTCTATGTCAGTACGTGGTGGTTGCTCCTTATCCCGCTATTCTATTACATTCTGTATGGCGTGGAGTGGTTCATCAGTCTTGTGTACCACTTGTTCACGGATGAACGGATAGGTGGCGGCAAGGTAAACAATAACGCTTACCGTGCAAGTGCGTTTGAGATGGAAGCCAAACTGAACCAAGACAATCCGAACTATCTGAAAGAGCGGAAGTGGGGAGCGTGGTTCCACTATTACGGCAAGATATAAAAATCCCGTCCTACTCTCACGAGCAAAACGGGAATAGCGGTAATTACATACCGCTGTGAACGGCACAAAGATAAGGATAATTGTAAAAGTAACGATAAGATGCAGAATAACATTATTACCCAAAGCATACCTGGGGGATTTTCGGTAATAGCAAGCAGTTTTATTGCGCAGTCATTGGAACACATGATACCGTGGCTGATAGTGACATTTTCAGTCGTAGTGTGTGACTTGGCATTTGGAGTGAGGAAAAGCCTGTTGATGGGCGAGGAAGTGCGCTTTTCCAGTGCTATCCGCAGGACTATGGGTAAGATGGTGACTTACTTCGCTTTTGTATGTATGGTGGTGATGATAAACATCGCTTCCGGAAGCAAGTGGAATATTGATGTGTATTCATGCCTGTTTGTCTGCTTTATAGAGTTCTGCTCTATTATAAGCAATATCCTGAAACCGAAAGGATACAGTTTTAACCTGCTGAAAGCATTGGGGTTATTCGGCAAGAAAGTGCTTGATGTTGAGAAAGAAGATATGAATGAGATAATAACCAAAGATAAAGAGGAGGAAACAAAATGAAAAAGAAACTGATTATCACAGCTATTATTGTCGCTGTCATCGTGGGAGTCATGCTTTACATGCACTACACTCCGTTTTGGGTGAACTTGACTACTGTCGTATCATTCGGTGTCGGTGTTGTTGCCGGATGGGTGGCTCGTGTGGTTTATGACAAATATTTTAGAAAGGAGAAATAACATGAGATACTTTACAATTGCAGAACTGGTTAAAAGCGAAACGGCTGACAAGAAAGCCATAGACAACAGATTGCCGAAAGAACTGCTTCCCAATGCACAAGCGTTGGTTGACAATGTACTCGACCCGTTAAGAGAGGCTTACGGCAAACCTATCACAGTGACAAGCGGATACCGTTGCCCTGCTCTTAATAAAGCAGTAGGCGGCTCTAAAACGAGCGACCACATGAACGGGTGTGCTGCCGATATTGTCGGTACTCCAAATACCCCGAAAGAGAACAAAAGATTGTTCAACCTTATACAAGAATTGAAGCTTCCCTTTGACCAGGTTATTGATGAGAAAAACTTCTCATGGGTACACGTCAGCCACCGAAGAGAAGGCAACAGAAACCAAGTATTGAAACTCTAAAAAGTAAACATCATGGCAGCAGAAGTTTTATCATTTGAAAAGAACGAAAGCGAGAACGCGTATTACGCAACGTTTGTCAGTGACGGCAATCCCGTTACCATACAGATAAAGAACAAGGGCGGGTTAGTTACCGCCTTTGCGGGAATCGATGATTTGAAGCCTGCTCCTCTTTACCCCAATGCATCCCAGAATAGTGGTGCGCCTAATGTAATTTTTCGCATCGTAGGGATAGCGAATGGTATAAACATTACAATCAGAAGCTCTTCAGAAGTATTAGAAGCTAAGATGATTAAAGAGGAATAGCCTATGAACCCAATCACTATCCCCAACATCAGCATTCCGACAATCGGTATTCCTACTATAGGTATACCGTCTGTCGGTTTTCCGTCCGCTTCGGGTGGTGGCGGTCTTTCATGGCCTGCTGGTATGAAAGAGCACATCAAGGCTATCTATGACCCGAAGAAGCAGGGTATAACGAATTTCGATGTAATAGAGAGTTATACAGAGGACTTTACTACATGGCGCTATTTAGACAGTAGAGGTATTGCAACTATAACAGGTAGCACTATTCATATTACAGAGGCTAAATCAATTCAAGGGATTGTAGAGGATAATAAAGAACCTTATTCAGATATAAAAATATTAGTGCAAGGTGTAACTGCTGATAATCCGTTGAATGTTAGAGATATTAACGGCACGAAAGCCGTTATTGATAAAGACGGAGTATATGAATTTAAAGATAATGGATTGTACTTTGGTTTTGGGTTTTCTAAAGTCGGTGTTGTAGATGTTACCATCACCCAGCTTCCCACTTCTATTCTAAAAGACCTTAGCGGCAACGGCAACCACGCCTACCTGTATGGTGGTAAGGGTAAGCTGAATAGCGGGATGGGGCTTTATAAGGTTGATTTTACATCATGGAGAAAAAGTTCAGTTCAAACAGAGGTAAAACCTGATGTTGTTAAAGTTACTCCTAATACATCTAATTATCTATTTATTCAATATGCCAATTCAGTCGAAATCCCTTCATATAAGATAAAAGTAATAGGATTAGGAGATAATGTTCTTAAGTATCAATATGCAACTGAAAATGGTAGAAAGGAGATTAATATTGTAGAGGGTGAAAATGAATTACCTACATCTATTAAGGTTAGTAATGATTATCAAATTGGTTATAGATTAACTCCAGGCACAAGTGTTTTTACCATCACCCAAATCCCCGACTACCCCGACCAGCTTTGCTACGACGGCAAGATGTACGCCGTCTGCTACGGCTTCCCGATATTAACGGATTACACGGTGATGGCGGATAGGACGTGGTTTGATAAAACAGGTGTAAAATACTTTTTATCGAAATACAAAGAGAATGAAAGTGTTCCCGCCCAATTATTTAAATTTGAGTGGATTGTTAATGGAAAAGAATATAGTACATCCTTAGGTAGAGATGTAGAAGTTGTATTTCCAAATGAAATCACATGGCAGACTAAAACATCCTATAACGGCAAAGGACTACCAAATTCAACTTATGAAGATGGTGACTTATTGTTGATAGGTAAAGTATGGCTAAATAGTACAAACTATTTTATCGGCTGCCATGGCGCCATCATCATCGCCGACCACAGCTTCACCGAAGAAGAGATAAACTGGCTAAAGGATAATTGGAAAAAGATATGAGAAAGTTACCGTGGATATTAGTTGTATTGCTGGCAATCGCTTGTGTGGTGGCTTGGTTTCGCCCGCACGAGCCTTTGCCGGCAGAAATCCGTACCGAGACGAAAATACAGACGGTTGTTAAGACTGATACGGTTCTTATCTCTAAACCGATAGCTGTGTTTTGGCAGATATTGCCGAATGACACAGTACGTATAGGTGATACCTTGCTTCATCGCAAACGGGTTGTGTATGAAGACAGCCTGTATCGTGCTGTAGTGAGTGGCTATGTAGACCCGCGACTGGATAGTATGCAGGTCTTTCCTAAGACGGTTTATCAGACGGTGACGAATGACGTCTATCATCCGGTCCCCATTAAGTCGAAGAAGAAGCGTTGGGGATTAGGGTTGCAGGCAGGGTATGGTTATCCGGGCGGATTTTATGTTGGTGGTGGGGTGAGTTATGATTTGTGGCAGTGGTAATTTAAGCAATATCATAGAGGTGAACTTATTGGATTAAGCAACAATAATTCATCAAAATCCCACAAAATACACATTCTTATAAAAATTATATATAGAAAATACACATTTACGAGAAAATTATATATGTATCGAGTATGATAAGAAAGAAATTAACGATGTAGAAGTTGGCTTGTAGCTGACACTCTTTCGGGGCTTAGAGTATAAAGAAAGCCCCCAACGAAATCACGTTGATATTGCCACATAAAAACATGATAAAGCATAAGACCCTTTCCGTTGGAGGCTTTAATATCTTCAACACGGTATCTTATGCTTTGTTCGTATATAATCAAATATTTTATGTGGCAGGGCAAAGATAAATATAAAATTCAGAAAAACTATGTGTAAGTCAGAAATCTTTGCCGAAACAATCAATCTCGTCTCGCAGGAGACCGAAATTCCCGCCAGCCGAATACTATCTTCAGATAAGGACACGGAAACCGTGGACGCCCGCTATCTGCTTGTCCGGCTATTGGTTGAAAGGGGCATGTATCCGTCTCAGATAGCCTTACAAATTCACAAGACCAAGCGTGCGATAAACTACATGATTTCCAATTTCCAGGAGCGTATGGAAGGTGGGAAAATGTTGAGAATATATTGGGAAAATATAAAGAAATCGTTGGGAAACAACTGATTTCATGGCAGATTACGTATTTATACTTTTGTGATGCGGTTGATTTTGACCGTAATACAAAATATAAATCTCTATGGAAAGAACGTATGTCTTCAATCAAGACGGGAACAACGGAAATGGTGGCGGAAGCAAATTCGACATTATGGCTATGCTACCCAACCTGATGGGAAGCAAGGGTGTAGACCCCGGACTTCTCGCTTTACTGAACCAGGGACGTAACAACCAAGACATGTGGGGTGGAAGCGGAATGTGGTTCATCTGGATTATCCTTTTGTGGTTCTGTTGGGGCGGTAACGGCTTCGGTAACCGCTTTGGCAATGGCGGCGGTCTGCCTGCCGAGCTTAACGGTGATGTGGGTCGTGAATACCTGATGTCAGCCATTCAGGGTAACGGTAACGCCATCAATCAGCTTGCTTCTTCTTTGAACTGCTCTACCCAGCAGTTGCAAAGCGCCTTGTGTAACATTCAAGGACTTATCGCCAATGTGGGCAATCAGGTGGGCATGTCCTCGCAGCAAATCATCAACGCATTCCAGTCCGGCAATCAGGCTGTTCTCACACAGATTGCAGATTGTTGCTGCAGGACTCAGAACGCCATCACGACGATGGGCTACGAGAACCAGCTTGCCATGTGCAACCAGACCAACACTTTGGTCAACACGGCCAACCAGAACACGCTGTCATTGCGTGACGGTGCAACGGCCAATACGCAGGCTATCATTGCCAAGCTGGATGCCATGCAGAACCAGGCATTGCAGGACAAGATTGCCGCTCTCACGGCAGAGAAAGCCACTCTGACTGCCGAAATCTCTCAACGTAACCAGAACACCACTATTCTGAATGCGGTAGGGCAACAGATTGCTCCTCTGGCAGCAGGCTTGCATGCATTGCAGAGCGACGTTGACGGTATCAAATGTAAGTTGCCCAACACTGTTCCCGTGCAATACCCGAACATTGTCGGCGTAAACCTTGACACATACCGTGCAGCCGCTTTCGGCGCCTATGCCGGCGATGCCGCATACGGTCGCGGCGGTTACGGATGCGGATGCAACAACTACTGGGGTTAATTCCGGTAAGAAAGGAGGTAATTATGTGGCCTAACTTTTTTACAGGATTTCCCTTCCCATTTCCTTCACTGGGCAGGGTGAACTACAATACCCTTCCTACGGTAGCCGTAACGGTCGGCACGGAGAACGTGACTTTGGAACTTCCTAATCATGCGTTCCGTAACAGGGACTATGTAGGTGGTTTCTATGTAAGTCTCCGTCAGGTAATACCTGCCGGCACGACCGCTACGCTCCCGATACTGATAGGGACTAATGGGGACACGAGACCGTTGCTGGCTTACAACAATGAGCCGGTGACTGTCGGCAACCTTGCCGGGATGGGTATCTACGAAATCCACTACAACAAGTACACCAATGAGCTGTACCTTGTAAATGGCGGGTATCGTCCGACAACCACACCGGCGCCGACAGCAGAGACAACCGCTCAAAAGAGCAAGTAGTTAACATGGGGGTTTTGTGGTTGTTACAAAAATTGCAATAGCCACACCCCTTTAAAATCAACCAATCATGTTTCAGAACTTACGAGTAAACAGTACATTATATCTTCTTCACAGAGGTGCAAATCCGAGTTTGGAATGTGGGCAGGTCGTTAACGTAAGCCCTATAAAGACCATATATAAGACTGTTCCAAACATGCCTTATCCACAGCCGGTCCAAGTTATTGATTTTGTCGTGAATATAAACGGACAGAATGTTAATTTGCAAGAGATACCGGCTAATGCCAATATTGCCGATGATGTTAAAACAGGGATGCTGATTACAGGGTCAAGAGACGAGATGAATACCGAGGTCCTTACCATGAAGCAGAAAAGTGAGGACGTTTTAAAAAGTGTGGAATATCATCAGAACTTTCTTAAGGTATGTGACCAGATGCTTGCCATGCTTAATCCAGAATTTGCAGCCAAGCAACAGCAGGAGCAGGAAATATCCGCATTGAAGGGGCAAATGTCCAATATGGATAAGAACATGCAGGAAATGAGCAGAAATATGGCTGACCTCATTGCACAGAATCAGAAGTTAATGGAACAGCTCGGAGTGGCTGAAACATCTAAAACAAAGAAATAATATGGGAATGTGGGAAATATTGGAAGAAGGACGCGGAGAATATGACCGTGACTTCGGTATGAGAGGCGGTAATCCTATGGAAGAAGCCTATAGAGAGGGTTGTCGTCATGGTTACGAGAAAGCCATGCGTGAGATGCAGGGCGGTGAAATGGGCTATCGTAACAGCGGTGGTTCACGCGGTGGAAGCTATAGCGGCGGCTCGGATATGGGCGAACGCCGTATGCCGGGTTACTTCCCGGAATATCCGGTTTACAGCGAACGCCGCGGTTCACAGCCTTACGGTGATGATATGGGCGAACGCAGACGCAGACGCGCCAACGGAGAGTTCATGTAATGGAGAGGGGATTATTCCCCTCTTTTGCCAATCACTTAAAATCAGAAAAATATGAAACAAAGATTAGATACATACGACAGAATACCACCTGCAATGGCTGACTATCTCAGCCAGTACGGATGGCATTTCAGCAAAAAAATGTGCTTATGGGCTGTTTCCCGCATGAAGATGGAAAACAAATCTACGGGTAAAGAAGAAAATCTGGAGCCAATCAGCAAAGAGCAGGTAGAGGAGCTTCTGAAAAAGTACAGTGTAAACCTGGAGAAAGATGCAGGGTACGACAGCGTTTACGTGGCAAACATGGCGAAGTCGGATTACTACAAAAGTTCTATCACTGACGAAGCCCATCTCGCATTGTTCATTAAGGATTACATAGATGATGTGGACGCTTACAATGGAATGCCTTTCACACGGTTCTATGCCGACTGTATAGGTTCAGGCAATCCTATCATGTGGGAAGAGATGATGTAATCTATGATAGTGCAGGAGTTTTACATACCGGACTATGATTGGGAAGTGAGGGTATATTACGCAGTGGACTGCTATTATACCGACCGTATCATCGCCGACCTTCAACGAGTAGGATGCAGAGGTGCGGACTTGATGAACGCTTACAGCAACATGAGAGCCTGCAATCTGAACACCGGCATCACCTACTCTAATATCCGAAACAGGCAAACCGTAATGGTTATAGCCCTTACTTCTTCGCCAGAAGAGTTTCAGAACTCTTTCGACCATGAAAAGGGGCATCTATGCCGGCATATCTCACGTGCATTTGGCATCGACCCGTACGGGGAAGAGGCACAGTATCTTAGTGGGTATGTGGGGCAGAAGATGTTTCCGGTAGCAAAGAAATTTTTGTGTGAACATTGCAGACGTAGCTTATGTGGGAAATAGTACAAGCCATCTTATCAGGCAAATCACGGGAAGAAGTATATAGCATGCTTTCTCCCGAACAGAAGGAGACGCTGAATAGTCTCGCCGCAGCAAACGGCATAAATCGTAAACAACGTAGAAAACTTGAACGTGATGCGAAAAAGGGATTACATAGACGAACTGCTTGAATTGGCGGACAATGTCCTTTACATGGACTATTGCCGCCTTTTCCAGGTTATCCAATGGAACGTTTAGAACGCCTTGAACGATTCATCCATTGGGTAATACCGCTTGCTGTTTTGGCAAGGGTTATATCGTTGTGTCTGTAAGCTTGCTATCTGCATTTCACTTTTGTAAGTCCATACTTAGCCAACCTTAGATATATCGTCCTTACACTTACATTCAGCATTTCTGCCATTCTGCGGGGCGGTATCTTTTCTTCCTTGTATAGCTTGGTAATGTTCTCTTCTGAAAGCGGGTCTACAAACGTTTTCTTCGGCTCTGCTATCCCCATCCGTTTACGTGCCTTCGCTGCATATGCTTCATTTTGCTTGTCCTTTGTGACGTAAATAATAGTAGTTTTGTTAAGGCGTAAAGGAAACAATTGCCTCTCCACTTCCTTGTGTTGTTCGGCAAGGCTTTCCGCATTCCCGTTGACAGTAGTGTCAATCTTCTTGTATTTGTCCGGGATACGGGAATGTCTGTCTCTGATTATTCTGTCTGCTTTTCTCACGACTTCTTTTAAACGATCGTTTGACAACTCATTTAGTTTTTCAAAATTAAACCCCATACATAGTTTCTTTTGCGTAGCGTTTCAATTCGCCAATGGAAAATAATCTCTCTTTCTCGTAAATCCCGGCTGCACTATGTTCAAGACTACATCCATTGGAATAATGCCACCCTTCGAGGAATATTACAGCATCACATTGGAGCAGGGCAGTAATATCCCTGCCTATATGCTCTTCGTAACTCGCGTCCGGATTTGAAGATACCTCTAAGGGAGATACAGCTTCAAAACCAAGTTGTTCTATTAGCTCGGAAGCGGATTTGCATCGCTTCTCAACATCCTTTATGTTATGCCCGGTGATAGGCAGACTGATATATACTTTCTTTCTATTCATGGCTAATCAACTAATTCAAATTCGTAAGCAAATACATAAGGGTTGGACTCCCATGTACCTTTGCCGGATACTTTATCTATCAGTTCTGCGAATGCGCCACGAGGAGTGCAATAAGGTTGAATATCTCCTTTATAATAATAAACATCCATAAAATGTGTATCTACACTTCCGCATTGTCCTTTGTAAATTCCTTCTTTCAGGCAATCTTCATCGGAAATGTTTTGCAACCGTTCTATCTTGATGTTGGTAATACGGATGTGATGGGGCATGAGGTCAGCGCGGACAAACATTTTATTAAAAAATCCGCTTCTCTTTGGCATTATAGGATAGCCATCTTCGTCCAATTCGTAATCAGGCATATTACCACAATCGCCATAGCTTTGCGCAATGGCAACAACTTCACCGACTTTATATTTTGGAATATTCCAACCTGTAAAGTCTCCTTTGTCGTTTCTCCAACCAAAAGCATAATTTAATGGAGATACTATGTTCCCGTCATTATCATAATCATTTGGTTCAAAAACGGGGAATACAATATCATAAGTTTCATTTGGTCTGTCATACTTGCAGACCCTTCTCGTCATAGTCTTCCGACCATTCAATACAGCCTGGGTTAGACTGTATTTATCATTGAACATTATCTTCTTCATTGTATCTTTTTTTTTAACTCTTTCAAAACAATCTCCACGCCTTCATCCAGCCCTTTCTTGTAGCCGGATTTATACCCTAATTCAGCCAGTTTCTTCCTGAGTTCCGGTGTATTTTTGCGTATAAAGCACGGTGTTGTAAATCCCATAGTTATTCCTTCTTATCTATCTTTACTTATTACGATATATTTCTCCAACGTTTTTAGATTCTTCACGAGAAAGTGTAACAGTTACTTTGCCACGATTGACAAACTTGTCACAATCTATTATAGCACATAACGCATCATTACCACGTATTTCGTGGCAAATCATTATTAATGAGCATCCGTCACAATGGGCATTCTCCATAACTATACCCTCATGCAGCACTCCGTCTATTATTATTCCGTTCTTTATTTCCATGATTTGTTGTTTATTTTTCCAAAAAAATCATATATCAATCTCTTTCTTTTTATTTAGCGTTGTCAATGATAGATGCCATACTCTTCCCACCCTTCTTGTTTGCAGTTTATAGGCAAATGAAGCCCCGTATAAACAAGATAACGATATAATGTTGTTTTTGAGACTTTCAACCTTTTAGAGATAACAGCTTTTTCTGTTCCTTTAGCCAATTCCTTGACAATATAATCATGCTTGTCGGCACATTTTGGATTAAGTCTACAGCGAAAACCACGACAATGCCCGAGCATTACACCTTCTGATTTTTTTCTCGCTAATGCCTCTTTTGTACGTTGACTGATAAGATTGCGTTCAATCTCAGCTGACAATCCGAAAGCAAAGGCAAGGACTTTACTTTGTATATCTTCCCCAAGTCGATAGTTATCTTTAATTGTCCATACCTTACATTCTTTTGTCATACAGATATTCAAGATTTCCATAATCATAAAGAGATTACGTCCAAGACGTGAAAGTTCACTACATATGATGATATCATCCTTACGCACTTTACGTAGTAAACGACCAAGTTGTCGTTTCGTGTAATTTTTCGTACCACTGATAGTTTCTTCAATCCAATCGTCAATTACTAATTTATTACATTTACAAAAATTGTTTATTTCAAAACGCTGGTTCTCTACAGTCTGTTTGTCACTGCTTACTCTAATGTATCCGTAAATCATAATTTTTCATCATAAACTGCTATTCTTAATCCGCTTTTCACTAATTTTTCAATATTTTTATCCAAATCTTGTATAGAAAAATTAACAACCAATATACCTTCTGCATTACTAATAGCATTAATATGTAAAACTCCGGAAGCATATTCTGCATCCTCTTTATACAATTCGTAGCTATCGCCAACTCGAAATAGAATAATTTTATCAGGGTATATATTTTTCAAATTATCAAATACTTCTATCATTTCATATTATTTTAATCTTTCCAGTACATCCTTGTTGGCTTCGAGTATCTCATCGAAAGAGGGGATAGGTATATAAGCCTTTATTGCATTATTTTCATAAAATGTAAAAGGATAACTCCTATATCTTGCAAACTTATCCCAGCATTTAAAGAAGTAAACAATAGCAATAATATTCCCATCAGTAACAAGGTAATACCCATCCTTTTCCGGCAACCGTTCCTCAACGCTTATCCACGGAGATTGCTTTGCCTGCCAGTCTGCACCTTTCTTAAAAGCCCGTAATGCAACCGATTTTGCCAATGCCTTGATAGCTATACTGTCTCTTTCATCATAGGCAAGCTCTGCATCTTTATTATATGTACTTTCACTCCAATGAGTGCGGGCTGCTTCTTCTACTGTCTTCATTGTATCTTATTTCAGTTTTTCTTCAAATTCAGCAATTATACAATCTGCATCACCGCCATGTACCCAATTATCCAATACAGAGGACAAGGCTTCGATAGCTTGCTCCTTCTGCCATTCAGCACCAGCCTTAAAAAGAGGAACGGCATATTTTTGAATTGCCGCATTAGATATTATGTAGTGCTTCGGGTCTTTATGCATTTTATAAGCAACATGAAGCTCTTGTATAACTTTCTCACGTTCAATTCTTGCTGCTTCTTCTACTGTCTGTTTCATACTTTAGTTCTCCATATTAGGTGTTATATCTTGAAAATATGCCCATTTGACAACATCAGCAAATCGTGTATACCAAATAGTGTTATCTTCTATATGATAATATCCACATCCATAAGTGCCATCCGAAAGGATGTAAATACAAAACCTTCTTTCCTCCGGCACTTCGCTTGCATCATGCCATACGCTATTGATACGCCATTCAGAGCCGTTTTCAAAACCAAGAGCAATAAATTCCTTAATATCGGAAATACCACTCGGAACTCCTCTTCTTCCAAATGAATCAATTACTGATTTTGCAAATCCTTTTGCTGCTTCTTCCAATGTCTGTTTCATATTCTTCTCGATTAAATTATTACCATGACATCACGCTTTCTGGCAAATATAGAATCCGTCATATAGTACGTGATGGCTTTCTCTTCCGCATCTCTCAACAATTCGTGTTTAAGAATCTTATAGTAAGAGTTGGTATGCTCTGTATAGACCATGATTTCCCTTACCCGTTTCAAATCGTCTAAAAAGGATTGAGGGTTATGTTCCTTTATTTTCTTTATATTCATAATTGACCGTCCTTCTTTACAATTCTACCATCGTCTAACAACGTGTATAGTTTGCCCTTATATGCCAGAGCACAACACCATTGGCGGGCATACTTCAAATACTGATGCAATTTGTATCTGTGCGGGTGTTTCTGCATCTTTTTTTCTATTCTTTTCTTCATGTTACGTCATTAATGTGAATTTCCCCTTTCAAAACTCGCTCTACCTGCCTGTCTATTATTCCTTGGAATTCTATTTGGCAAATAAGAGAACAATCAGGCATGATTTCTTCTGGTATTTCTCCACGGTTAGGAGAAAGCTCATCAAGAAATATTTTTCCCGATTTGTCTTTCAGACACGTTGCACCCACTTCTCGTTCAATTACTGCCATTCGGTTGAATACCTCCGGGAAGTCTTTCCGTATCTTATTCCAATAGCCCATACCACCTTTCACACAACCGATGCAGTTGTTGTTATTGTAACCCATCTTGTACATGGCAGGGATTTCAATGCCAGCTTTCCATAGCATACCCATTGCATCCTTTTTGGTTATCTGTCTTTCAATAAGCGGGAATAACGGCTTTGTATCCGGATATTGTTGCTTTAGGCGAATGGCACGGTTAATCTCTTTCGGGTCAAAATCAAATCCCCAGACTTGACCGTCCCAATCCCCCAACTCTTTTTCTAACTTGTAACGGACTTGTTTCTTTAGTTCAAATGTACAAGCTGCGCCAGTAGGACCATTAATAAATCTTTTCTTAGCCAACACATCCTCTACGTTGAGATACTTATCGCTTCTGATAGTATGTATCGGGCGATTATACCATCTTCTACAATCAGATAGGAACCGGGTGTTATCAGGATGCCCGGAACCTGTTTCGATATAGTAAATCTGCACATCATCATACAGACTTAGTGCTATCTTACAAGCTACTGCGGATGTTACACCGCAAGAAAACCATGCTATTATCATATAGATTATTTTTAATTCGATTTTTTTCTTTCATTCCGTTCCCGATTGTCTTCCGAAACACACATTTTACACCATGATGTCTTGATATGATACGCCTTTCCGTTGCGGTAGATTGTCCTGTCATAGAAGCAGGATAGCAAAAGCAGTCTTTTACAGCGGCTACATACCTTGCGTTCTACACCGTCCACCATCACCCGGTTTCTCGGCTTCCGTTTCACTATCTCACACTGGCCGCATTCGGATGCACCGTACTTCCGGCAATAAGCAAGGGAATGCTTGACACATTTCGCGAAAGAGGTGCAATCGGAGCGGGGGACTGTCTGATGAACATTCATATTTCTATTACGTATTAAAATAGGCTGGCCTGAACCAAAGTACCTTTACTCGTTTTTGTTTCTCCGAAACACTCTTGACGAAAACGAATGTTACCCGCTTCAAAGTAGTGTTTATCCTTATCGCATCCCCAGAAATCAAACCCAAGTTTATAGGCAGCAATCCTATCGCTCTGACTGCCCATGTGAGGACTTCCAATCTTATGCCCAGGATTCGCATAATTATTAAGCAACCATCCATACAACGCAACAGGTTTCTGATTAGGGTGAATGCGCATTTCTTTGTTCTTCATGTTTTCCTGTAGCATTCCGTGCCATCTATATTTAAATTTTCTGACGGCAGTCGGAAATGAAGTCCATGCCAATTCACAATCGGCGAAATCATTCATTCCATTATCTTTATCCCAAACTATCCAGCAACTGCTATCAAAAGGAATACGGCTTATAAAATGGTTGGCTCCCCATATTATTTGCTTTTTAGAAACTCTAATAAGTTCTTGAAAATACTCTTTGGGTGGTGCATCTTTATCGTTTCCGGAATAACAGATATATGACTTTGATATGGCAATCTTGCTTCGAGTACCATTCTTTTCGCCATCTTCTCCAATTCCATAGGGTGGGTCATCTATTATCAAATCAAAAAACTTATCTGGAAACTTAGATAGAAAATCCATTCTATCACAGTTATATACTTCACTTATAGGCATAGTTTGATATTTTTCCGTTTTCGTATCTCAGAACCACTCTTCATTCGCTCCAACCTCTACCGAAAGCCAGTCCATGAGGAGGGTTATAAGGTTATAAATAGGTTTCATTTGAGGGAACATCCTTCGGTTTCCAGTCATTAGGAACTTTCGCCCATTCTCTGAAAGCGCTGTCGAATCCGTCCAAATCGGAAAACAGATCCATCTTGGCAGTATCGGTAGTGACAAGGGTGGCGAACTCTTTGAAATACTTGTCAGCAACTCTCACAAAGTCGTTGTGCAGCTTTTTCAAGTCTCCAAGCAGAAGACCGTTTTCAGTCATTAAATCACTCGCTTCTTCCACCAAGCAGTTGGCTTCACAGTTCAGCAGGTGTGCAGCGGATAGCAACATGTTCATTCTGTCAATGCTACCATTGGCTACGGCGGCGTCAATTAGTTGTTTTCTTGGTTTCATAATCGTGTATAAATTATTTTTTAACATAATATCCACATATACGCCCGTATCTGTCACAAGCGCACACTCTATGGCTTCTAATTTTACAAAAGCATGAGTTCTCGATAAAGTCTGTAGCGTATGAGCATTGTCGGCAACGGACGGGGGATAGGATTTCCTTTTTCTTTGCCATTATGTTCTGTTAGAAAGGCTGTTCTTCTTGGATAGAATCATTCATGTTACCAATTGGCACACAATCCAAATCATAGAATCTGGTTGTCAATGCGTCAAAACCGCATATAAATTTCAGTAATCCGATATTACGCCCTTTGGCAATATCAATCATAGCAGTACCTTTTGTGCTTACATTCTTAAACTCATCCGGATAAGGCTTATCTTTTACTTCCGGCCTATATATGAGAATAACCACATCGGCAGCTTCCGCTATCTGTCCACTATCTCTAAGTCGTGCAAGAGTGGGAATCGGATTAAGGTTATCCCTGTTTAATTGGGAAAGAGCGATAATCCATATATCCAAATCTTTTGCAAGGTTCTTCAACCGCCTTGCCACATCACCCATCTGCTGCTCCTTATTAGCTCCTTTCATATTGACATTCAATATTTGCAGATAGTCAATCACGGCACCGTCAATATCATGCTTTATCTTCATGTAACGGATAGAGGATATGATTGTGTCTATGTTTGACGTGCTCCGGTCGTCAAAATATATGCTTTTCCCCGCGATATTTCCAACCCCCTTGTCAATGGCTTGTATCTGTGAATCGGTGAGCCTCGAATACATGATTTGATTGGCTGGTACTCCACTTTCCATAGAGAGAATACGAGCCGCAATTTGCTCTTTTTTCATCTCCATTGAATACATGGCTATCCTTGCACCCGAAAGGCTCGCATTGCGCATCATAGACACTGCAAGGCTCGTTTTTCCTTGTGAGGTTTCACCTGCAACAATTATCAAGTCAGACTTCTGCAATCCTCCGGATTTGGCGTCTATCTTCTCAAATCCTGTCGGAGTTCCAGTAAGCGGCTTACTTCCGGATAGGTTCTCATTAATCATTTTGTACACATTTTCAATTCCTTCATTTATTGAGGAAACGGTCGTGCTACTTGATTTGAACAATGAAGCCATGTCGTCATTGACTTTTTTTGCAACATCTTCAATGTCTTCCGCTTCGGTATATGAGTTGGAAACAAGATATTGCCCTATAGAGTAAAACATTCTTCGGATATGTAGGTCTTGGAGCCTTGAAGCGTATTGATACAAATCGAAAGTATGGCATGATACAATCTTCATGTACTCAACTATATCGAATTTCACTCCGTTTTCTTCCAGCTTACCCTTTACGAAAACAAGGTCAGCTCTATTCCCCGATGATACAACCTGCAGTACCGCCTTGTATATTTCCGCATGGAAATGGTTATAGAAGCATTCTTCGGTTAGAATATCCCTTACTTGCTCTATTGCGTCACGTTCTGCGATAATAGTGCCGAGAACGATTTTTTCTGCTTCCTCGTCACGTAATTGTACATTAACTTCCATACTCTTTCTTTGCCCAATTTAATACCGTCCTGTATAGGTTGGTATATCGTTTACGTAAATCTTTCCGGTTCTCTATCTGCTCGATAATGTCGGCTATCTGTTTACCCGTATATTTTTCTTTGAGTTTTAGGAACTCGGTTTCCGTGATTTGAGTAGAAAAGTTTTTAGGGTTACTACAGAAAGGCGCTTTCCGTTTCAACCAATCATTGAATTTAATAAAATCCGGATTTAAAGAAGCGGATGAAGAAGCCTCGGCTTCTTTCTTATCTCCGTTAGGAGATTCTTTATTATTATCTTCTCCTTTCTTAGTATTTGTGTCACCCGTGTGTCGTTTTTTAGGCGGCTGTGTCGCTTGTTGTGTCAAAAGGTGTGTCACTTGCGACTGTAATTTATTGATTTGCATTAATATAGATGTGTCAAATGCTGTGTCGTTTGGTGTGTCACTGCTGTTATATTCATCATATTTGCAAAGGGTTATCATGGTAACGCCTTGTGTGTCGTCAGTAGTAATCATACCTTCGTTTTTAAGGTGTGCCAAAAATGTTCTTACCTTTCTTTCCGTCCATCTCCACCGTCTTGATAAAAAACGTATGGAAGCTGGATATTGCCCACGATTACAGACCACTTCTCGACCTCCGATACTCACCTTTCGGGACGTTGCCTCAAATCGTGCAGACTGAATTAAGTCCAACCACGCTTCGCAACCGTTAAAAGTCCGGGCTTCATTCCACAATTCATTCGAGAAAAACTTGCGGCTTAGTTTTATAAATCCATCCATCGTAAATCAATCTTTGTTAGAAAGGGATAAACGTTTTCTTTCCATATACAAATGCAAAATGTTTATCTCTCCGCTTCTGGGACATTTTGGTATATGTTCTATCTCTTTGACAACTTCTTTGATTGAGGAAACTTTAAAGCTATCTTTTGCCATTGTCATACATCTTTCAAATAATCGTTTACAACTTTTATAAACTCATCAAGTGACCGGACAACGACATATTTAGCGCCAATACTTTCAAACTCCTTCTGATATTCTTTCTGATGTTCAGATTGCCTGCCAGTCTTTATCTTCAATTCTATTCCACAAAATGGATAGAACTTGTTGGGGATAAGGAGAATTAAATCGGGGAATCCAGCCCGAACGCCCATTTGCTTGAATTTTGCGGCTTCAATGGCGTTGCGCTTTCCTCCGTTGGGAACACAAGCAAGCCGTTTCTTCCATTTAGGATATTTCAAGTCCCAATATTTAATTATAGATTTTTGGAGATTATCTTCTAAATGTCTCATATATACTTTATTTTAAGTTCCACATCCACCGGCTTTTCCTTTTATATACTGTTAAGGAATTTGTTCACGAAGTAAACTTGTCCTTTTCCGCTTACCTTTGTAGTCAGAGTGGTATGCAAAACGCCGTTGCTTCCGGAACGTACGCCTTTTTTGATTACAAATAACCCCTGTTCGATATATTTCTGATTTGGCACATTATATCTTTCTCCATGCTTGCCTAAGTATCCTTTTTCACGAAGCCATGCGAACATTCGTTTTTCTCCAATCTCATAACCGTTTTGACTGATAATCTTTGCAAGTTCACCGATAAGACATGAGCTTTCCGCTCCACTGAATGCATTTGTAAAAGTTACAGCAGGTTTCGTTTCTTCAATAATGTTTTTGTTTTGTTCTTTGAGAAGTTGATTTTCACAAACCATTCTTTGTTTTTCCTCACGCTCGCTCTTTAGCTGGGTGGCAAGGCTTATAACAAGGTCGGGGTTGTTAATCATTTGCTCCAAAGTTGGCTGCGTGGCAGTCATACCATATTGAAGCAATTCCTTAATTCGGTCATTACACCAAATAGCAAAAGCAGGACTTAACCAGCGAGCAAACTCTAAAGCCACATCTTCGTGCATCCAGCACCCTATCCCATTCTCAATTTGCACTAAATCAGAACCTTTGCAATTTCGCAAAGCTGCTAATTCATTAATAAATTCTTGGGTAGATTGATTACGCATCCAATGACCTGCATTCTTCCCGAAGGGTTTAGCCATTTCTGTCGCATTAATCATCACATTATCACCTTTGCAGAAAGTGATAGGACTTCCATTGTACTGAAAAATTTGATTTGTCTTCATATTATAGCTTTTAGATTTTACTTAATAAAAGAGAAAGTAGGGCAGGCTAATGATAAATAGCCCGCCTCATACAGTTTACATAATGTTGCGTTCGCTATTCCTTTATTTTGGTTAGCTCGTGGTATAGGATATATATCGTATCCACTCCCTTTTTGAACGCCTTCGTGTTATCTTCATCAAAGGATAAGGCATAATCAAACAATAAATCCACAAGTTCGGAAGCCAGTTGGTCGGGAGTAATCACTTCATTAAAGAAGATGTTCAGCTCTGAAAGGTCGTATTGCTTGGGTGTTCTCATAATAAACCTCCTTTCTTCGCTGAAAGAAAACATACGATAGATGGTATGATAAATAGGATTGGGCTAATGAAGGTGAGAACCAACATTAATAACATGGACGCTGCTTTTACGTTAGCAACCAACGTAGATGTAGAAGTTACTATGCTTCGCTTCTGCTCTAAATTTGTCGGGTTTGGCATTTGAACAAATTTGAGTTATATAAAAAGAAGAAAGGCTACTGCCTCTCCAAGTCGCCAAACCCGATACACATTATTGGAATGAGTATCCACGAGAGAACAATAGCCTTATATCTTTGTGGTATAAGTATCTAATGGACGTAAAAAAGCCCATTCCAAATAAATATGTTAATGCAGGTTTGGCGTACTTGCACCGCAAAGATACACACTCAAATCAAAATACCAAAGGAAAACGCAAGAAAAAAGCGGTGAAACCTAAATTCCACCGCCTTAGTTTCCTCAAAAGAGGAGATGTAAACAAATGATATATGTGTTATTCTAACATAGGGTCTATCTCCGGATGTATTTTCAGATATTCATTTCTTAATTCTATTCCCATAAGCATAGTTATTGTATCAATTGATACGTTAGAGCCTTCAAATATCGGGTGTGTGTAAATGAAATCCTTTATGGGTTTAAAGTCTTTGTTGCCGGAGATGTCATAGCACACTTTAGCGGACAAGGTGTCTACGTCAAGTGCGGTTTTTACTCTTATTTTAGCCATTTCGGAGGAAAGCATACGCAACATTCCTTCTTTTCGTTCTGAAAAGAAAATGGAAGCCCCACTTTCCTCAAAAAGTTTCCTACCTTTATCGTTTAATTGTCTTGGGCTGTTCATTTTTGTAAAGTCATTATAGTTTGCACCTCCGTTTTTTATAAGGAATCTTTCGACAATTTCTATTCTTTGGGCTATTTCTTTTAATGTATTTTCCACATTGCTATGTCGCCTTTCCACTTCCCGGAGTCTGTTTTTTGATTCTTGGTGTCTTTGTTCGTTCTTGTATTCCCATTTAGTAAATTTACGTGCTACAATAAAACAAGTGACCCCAACAATAAGCACAACAGTAAATGACGGCCAATTGTTTAAAAGGTATTCCAATATAACTTCCATTCTGTGTATTTGTTTAGTGCCGCAAAGATAGCACATTGTTATAGATATGGGGTGATTTGCTCCAATGCTTTATAACATATTTGTCGTTTATTAACCGCTTTTATAGTACTTCTTTGCCTGCCTTGCAATCTTCTTGTTCAACTTACTTAGACGCTCTGCCTGTTTGCTATCACCTCCAATATTATGAATGTCTGACTTTCGGTCTCCGATAAGCTTCTGAATGATTGCACCTTCGGATTTGGTTATTGTAAGTTTCATGATAAGTTATATTTAGTGGGGAGCTCCGAATCGAACAGAGCGCATTGTTTTGCTGGATGGTAGATGATAATAAACTAATGAATAACTAATACTAATTGGCAATCAAAAAGAATAACCGTCCAATACGTTCAACGCTACCATATTCCCCGTTTGCCCGCCATATCTTCACAGACCGGGCAGGCAGGTTAACAAATTGCTTCCGGATAGGTGGTCAAACCACACCGGGAAGAGTAGTTAACAATTAGCTAAAGTATAAATCACTTAACCCGAACCTTTCACGGGGCTTCTGCGTGAGCAGAGGGCGTTTGGTTAATTATATCAAGTCTAATATCTTTGTCTTGGCTATGGCATCCAACTTCATGTCTTGAAGCCCTTGCTTCATGTATTCCGCTGCCTTTTTGTTGGCATCATCCATGTCTTTTGCCGCTATTAGAACATAATACTTGTTCTCTTTTTCTTTCCCGTTGTCGTCTACGAAAATTTCAACGAGAGTAACCTTATAGAAGAACTCATCTTCCTGCTTCTCATTGACAATCTCACGTATCTTGCTTCGGCTGATTGCGAAAACGTCACAATCGCCATTATACAGTTCATTGCCTTTCAATTCCACATGACCGAAAAGCTCATCATCGGTAATGTAATGTTCGGTGACTTCCTTTTCATCGCCTTTCTCGTTAACTTTGTTTACTTTAAGCTTAAATTCGTACAGCATGATATTATATGTTTATAGGTTACACATCAGAACGGAAGGTCGTCACCAACATTTTGCATTGGTGGAAAATCGCTTTGTTGTGGCGCGTCGCTCTCTGTTATGGCAGGTCTTGAGGACGAACTTTCAGACCGACCTCCCAAAACAATGTCATAAGCAAGTATGTCTGTTATATACCGCTTGATTCCGTCTTTCTCATATTCCCGGTAACTGATAGTGCCGAACACTGTTACCTTATCCCCTTTGTGGATATACTTTTCTGCAATATCGGCAATGCCACGCCATGCGACAATATTATGCCAGCTCGTTTTCTCTGGCACATCTGTTCCGTCCTGCTTTTTATAACCTCCCGTAGAAGTTGCAACGCTGAATGTGGAAACCTTTACGCCGTTATCAAGCGTCCTTGTTTCGGGGTCTTTGCCTACGTTACCTATAATAAGGCACTGATTGACACTTTTACTCATTATTTTCTCCTCCAAATATCTTTTTATCGGTTATAAGTTCTCTGTTTTCTTCCAAGAACCGGATAAACTCCTCACAATGATTAGTAAGAATGGGAATATCACGTTCAGGATTGAAAACGTATGTTTCTGTATAGGTATCTATCACATAACCGCCTTTGTTGAACTCTACAATGTTGTACTCAAATGTCCGCACATCCGAACCGTTCTTCATCAAAGCGTATGGATAAACTAAATGTTGGTGGTGGTCTTTGAACTTCCCTACAGTATAGCTTCCAGTTGTTTTGATATCGTGGACGCTGGCCGGCATCAGCTCGTCAATTACCCCATAAACCAAAACATTGCCGTATGCGGTTGGAAGAATCGCTTCTACTCTTTGTTGGGTTAATGCTCCTTTGAAGTAACCGGAAAACTCTCGGCAAAGTGAGATTGGGAAAGTAAAAACACGATTATTATAGGTAGCTTTCAAACCTATAACCTCGTTGGTCTGAACCTCATCGTAATACAAAGGTCTACCTGTTTCGTCACAAGCTCCTTCGCGTATTACCTTATATACCTTTTCAACCTGCACAGTTTCGGATTTCCGATTTTCAACCATACAGTCAATTATCTCCCCAAAACATGTTCCTCTATCAGCTTTTTCGCTATCGAAAGGTACTCTGTTTATCCTATCGATAAGAGATTGTAATTGTTGTTCTCTGAACTCATCTTCATCACATGGGGGATTGTCAGAAAAAGCATAATATTTTTGATATATCTTATCACTGTCTATATAATTCTGATAAGAATCTAACAATGTCGGGTATAGTTTATAAGATATTTTACTCATTCGCATATCTCCATTTGTAACCACCTGCTGTATGATGACTTTTTCTACCTATACAACAACTGATAATATTAGCATTATTAATACCTGTTTGTCTTTCAGCCTCTTTAGCACTTTCAAATGTATTTATTGATGTACCATCCTTTCGGCACTGAACAACGGCTTTTGACATCTTCGGGTGATTTATTTTCTTTTTGCTAAACCGTTCGTTTCTTGTCCCGTAATTAGCATTATATCTCCATGTGCACCATTCTAAGTTAGGAACAGAGTTATTGCTTTTAACCTCGTCTTTATGATTAACACATGGAAGATTCTGCGGATTAGGAATGAACGTTTCGGCAACAAGCCTCTGAAGAGATTTATATTCAACTTGTTGTTGTTTCCATAGTGATATTCGTAAATATCCACTCCATATTTTATTAGGCTTAATTATCTTTCCTGTTATCTTTCTAAAATTACCATACCTGCTTTTAATAAGCCTATCTAAAGAGCGAACTCTACCAAGGGTACTTACTTGATAGAGTCCTTCATAACCTTGAATGTCTTTCCAAATCTCATTAGGCTGCATCTGAATAAGTTTTAGTTTTCTTGTCAAATACCAGTCCCAAAGCCTTTACCTTTGCAGCAAACAGGCTTCTCGCCATCATCAAAGAACTACCTACATGTTCAAACTCATTAATATGGGCGATAAATTCATTGGCAGAATTTGCATCGGTAATAAACTCAATGTTTTCTTTAATCTCTTCAATCACCTTGTTATATTTGTCACTTTCTGCTTTTTTTTGAGCCAGCATTGCAAGATAAGGATTAATCACTTGTGTGGTGATAAAATCATTCTTTGCTGTCGGATTACCGTTGGCATCCAAATTTGTGGGAACTTCCATCACACTTGGCAGGTTACAGGTGTTCTTCCCGTCATTTCTGTTGGTCGGGTCAAAAGTGATTGTACACTTAACTCTGCCATTCTCGTTCTTGGCTTCCATGTAGCCCAATAAGTCAAGTTCGGTAACAATTGAGTTGTAGGATTTCTCGCGCAAAGCCGGAATGAATACTGTATCGTCACCTTCTTTCCGTGTATCACGGTGGGCAACGAAGATGATGTTTTTGTTCAAATTGGATAAATTACGTACAAATCCGCTAAACTCTTGGTTAATGCCACCCCAATCTCTTATCTGTGGTTGCCTTGTGCCGCATTTGTAAGAAATGATATAATCCATCATCTTGCCGATGGTGTCTATTACTATTGTCTGATAACTGGATAAATCTTCTTGCAGAACCTGCTGGACGTCCGTCCACGATGTTATCTGTACAATATCAACTCCATCCAAGTGGGACATGTTCACACGCTTCACACCGTTATCGAAGTCCAGTAATAAAGGTTTGGGGGCACTCAAAGCGGTTGTTGTTTTTCTCATACCCGCTTGACCGTACACCATCATTTTGATGGTAGTCGGTATTACCAATTCGTTTGCTTTTTTAATAAGTGGCATAATATATAATTTTAAATTCAACAATACCTTGGTAAGCCTTGACTAAGGCAGAGGTTTCTTCTTTCTTCTTCCAAACTCTCATCTGTATATTCGCATGAAATACGAGAGGCGTATCGTTTCAGCCTCTTATTAAAGGATTTTCTATCTTCGTTCAAGATGTTTTCCTCTTTATTCTTTGAAGACTGTTTCACTTTATTTTCCATGCATAATTATTTTTAAACCGCCCGCACAAGGTTAAAGGGAAACGGTGCGCACTTCGCTTCTCTCACGGCTTTTAGTACGGTAATAGCTCTGACCTTTTCTGCGGCTGGAATAAATTGCTATTTCATTTCCACTGCTTCTCCATTTATTAAAGTATAGAATGTATCTTCTTTGATTGACTTACCGTCTACTTTGAACGCTTTGACTGAAATGATAGGATAAGTGCTTCCATCCCATTCTCCACGTTCTGTAAGCACAATCCAGCATCCTAATGCTCCCTTTGCCTTGCAATCCTTTCCGGCAGCAAGAGCTATGCTTTCTTTGCCGGTAGCTGATGCAGCGCCTTGGTAGCCGGTAGCTGATGCAGCGCCTTGGTCTCCGGTAGCTAATGCAGCGCCTTGGTAGCCGGTAGCTGATGCAGCGCCTCGGTTGCCGGTAGCTAATGCAGCGCCTCGGTTGCCGGTAGCTGATGCAGCGCCTTGGTAGCCGGTAGCTGATGCAGCGCCTTGGTCTCCGGTAGCTAATGCAGCGCCTTGGTAGCCGGTAGCTGATGCAGCGCCTCGGTTGCCGGTAGCTAATGCAGCGCCTCGGTTGCCGGTAGCTGATGCAGCGCCTTGGTAGCCGGCAGCTGATGCAGCGCCTTGGTAGCCGGTAGCTGATGCAGCGCCTTGGTAGCCGGTAGCTGATGCAGCGCCTTGGTAGCCGGCAGCTGATGCAGCGCCTTGGTAGCCGGTAGCAATTTTTTCTTTTGCCCATTTGCATTTACTGAACGTAAACTTGATTGCCGCATCAACAATATTCTTAATACTTAACTCTGCTCCTATGTGGATTTTTGAGCAAGCAATTTTGGTATCATCCGTATCGACATCCATGTCCCCACTGCCTTCAACTTCATGGAACTTGTTCATACCAATGTATGCAGGTGGATAATAGCCGAATACATCCAAGGGATGAAGGCAGTAATGGAAACCATTACTACAAGCGCTTATATCACCTTGTTCTTCGTAATCTTTTCCCTCTTCATATTTAAAATCCCTGCAAGTCATATCAGGATTGAAGCCTTTGAACCCTTTTATCTTACTGAATTCTTCCGGGATAGTAACATTACCAGGAAGGTCTGCTCTGAGAACCATATATGCCATATAATTTGTATCAAACCCCGCTATTCCCGTTCCAATGGCGGTAAGAAGAAACTCCTTTTCAGAATGTTCGTTGGCAAAATTCCTCAAGTTACCCAAATAGATTGTCAAATCTTCTTCTGTGACTTTCTCCATATCTTTATCTAGAGTAGGAATAGCATAGGATTGCCCTTGCAATCCTTCGGCTTGTCCCATGATTGCACCGAATTTCTCAACTGCTAATCTGGCTGCTCCACCGGCATGGTTGCCGTTCATATTACTGCCAAAAACAAATATTTGATTCTCTTTAAGTTCCTGAATATTTTCAGGAGTAAATTTCTTTTTCATATTTATATTGTTATTAATTGGTTTCAATAAAAAACCGGAATATCTTCACAGACCGCCCGGATACGATTAAACAAATACTTCATCTGTAGTGAAGATGTTGCGACACCCGGACTCGAACCGGGACGATTTTGCTCGATATTGCCGTGAAGGATTTTCACCTATTATCTATATTTTCACGTGCACCTTCGCAGGTTGAGGTTAAGGCGAATGCTTTTCTACATATAGTGGCATTCCTTTTATCGTGAACCTCTTCAATCCTTACGTCTACCATTCCGCCATGTCGCAGTGTTTCCCGACCAGCACGTGGACGGGACTGTTTATATTAAAATTATTCTTAATTATTCACCCTCACGGGCTTATTGAGTAATTTTTAAGAAATCAGGAGAAATCCCATATAAGGGCGTTTTGCCATCCCATTTATCAATAAATTGTTTGTATAAGATTTCTTTCGTCAATCCTCTTGACGTAATTAGAGCCTGTTCTGTCTTTAACTGTTCAAGCTCATTTCGTTTTCTCTGTTCTGCTATTTGCTGGTCTAACACTGAGATATTGGTATTAACCTCATTACGGCTATCAATCTTTTCACGTACTGCTCTTGAAAATTCAAGCTGCGCGGAAAAAGTCAACAATTGAAGCCCTCTTTTCTCAAATTCTTTATCTACTATCTGTTCCAGCCGTTTTTCAAAAAGAAGAGAACCGCCATCAGCCATCAAACTGTCTGTCTTATGTTTCCGGCTTTCTTCTTTTATCAAGTCATAAATACGCGGTTCAAGTATATTGTCTTCAAGGCTTTGCATAAAACCATCTTTCCCGGATTCCGTATCGGCTTTATCTATATGTTTATTATCGAATACAACATCAACAGCCCTATTTTTTATAACTTTATATGAATAGGTGGGACATGCATTAAATTCTGTGTTATCGGCAGCTTTCAAAGTGACAGGTTTGGCAAATTCACCTCTTTGGTCAAATAATGGGACTTGAAACAACTCTGTACCCCATTCCCAAGTGGAAACTCTACCCGATACCACCTTGAAATCCTCTTTCCCTTGCTTACCGTAGTTCTCCATCAGAACCCCAGCATAGTTAGGGGCTACTCTTTCGCAAGAAGCGAATACCAATAAGGTCATACAGACCAATGTCAGATTAATCAATCTCTTCATTTTTTAAGTTTTTAATTAGTTTATAAAAAAAATAAATTGTAGTGGCTGATATTATTGCTACACCCAGCCAAGCGTGTAGGTGATTAAAAATCCTGTTCCCAATAGCAATTCCGATAATCAAAAGTGTTATTAATTTGATGTACTTATTCATAATTCTGATTATTTGGTTATTATTGTTCCCGTGAGCGTTCCGATGGTAGCCTTACTACTCTCAAGCATCTATTGAGAGCCACGGGATAATTACATATTACTTCAATTTTCTGATTATATCACCGCCATAAGAATATTGAGTTAACTCTATAAACTCATGTACGGTGTAAGTATCATTGTCAATGTCTATTCCCTTATTGGCACAGAATGACAGCCTTCCTTGCTTGCACGAACCGGTCAGCACATGATGCCAATGGAACAATTCTTTAGCCGATACCTTTTTAGTAAAGTCCTGAAAATGCTTTTTAAAAGCTTCCAACCTTTCCTCCTCAGTTGAATCGTCATACAATTTTTCTTGAAGCGACGCAAAGGCCTCGTGCAATGTTTCTCCATGAGCGAATTTCCCATTCCTTTTTGCAACAAATGTCTCGGTCAATGTAAAGTCATCGTTCAGTATATATCCTTTAGCTACATTGTCATGAACATGCTTGATAATTGTAGGAATATCATCAATGATATATACTTTGTCACCATTGAATGTTTTAATTCCATCGCCATAGCCATAGCCAGAGCCATCGCCATAGCCATAGCCATCGCCATAGCCAGAGCCATCGCCATAGCCATAGCCATCGCCATAGCCAGAGCCATCGCCATAGCCATAGCCAGAGCCAGAGCCAGAGCCAGAGCCATCGCCATAGCCATAGCCATAGCCATAGCCATAGCCATCGCCATAGCCATAGCCAGAGCCAGAGCCAGAGCCAGAGCCAGAGCCAGAGCCATCGCCATAGCCAGAGTATATACTAAGAAACTTTCTTATCTGTTCTTCCATACGGCTACCTCCTCAATGGATTTTATCGCTTCATCTGTACAAGGAATTATTTCTATAACTCCCAAAATAGAGATTATCGGTACAACTAATGTAAATTTACAATCATTAGGTCTTTTCGTTCCCTCAACAGCTAATTGGCTGATAGATGCAGCCCCATGCCAACACCACAATCTTCGGCAGTCTGTCAATGTAACCTCACTACCATTTTTTTCTTTCAATACTCCGTAAAATACGCCCGCTCTGTCTGCTCTAATAATTACTTTTTTCCCAATCATAATTCTATATATTTAAAGATTAATAAATATTGGCTCCCCTCAACGCAACAATACGTGTTTGGCTTTTCAGCGTGCCCGAATTTGACGGGAAGGGAGTATATATAATAAGCGTGTACGGGCGCCTTTCATTACCACCGCATACTTTATACCGATTTAAGACTGTATCGGACGCTTATGTTGTCTTTATGACCTTTGTCTCTTGCGATACGGGTGCCCAAACCGCATACTCTCTACCGTAGGACATTTCGGTGCGAAGAGACAATCACGATAACCAAGCCTATACGGAGTCCCCGCGTTTCCGCTATCCGTAATCCTCGGTTATATTGAAATAAGTCTAAATATCAAATACTTAAACCTTATTTCACATTCAATACGTCAAAGAACTATGTATTTTGCTCCCTCTGCACGACTCGAACGTGCGACCTTCGCTAACCGGAAATTACCGGATACTAAACCTTCGAACAAGTAACCATAGCGATGCTCTGCCTGGCTGAGCTAAGAGGAAGGAGCGTTGTTCACACAACGCGGTTTTAATAGTCAAGACTGTCGTAATACTGCTTGTTGTTCATATATTCAGATACTACCGCCGACCGTGAGCTGTCGTTTATCCGGCTTCTGATGAAGTCATACTTATCGGAACTCATGCCAGATAATACATCATCGTTGTATTCTACACGGCTGCTGTATATACATCCCGCCATAATTGCTATTATTAGAGCAATCCGAAGAAGCAGGGAAGTAATTCTGTTTAAGCTATATGGTTTCATCTTTCCAAATATTTAATCAATGCCGATTTCTTAAATCGAAGAAGTCTACCGTTTTTTGTATGAGGTATATTAGATATATTGTTATACAAAGTACCAACACTGCACCCAAGAATATTAGCAGCCTCTCCTACCCCAACCCATTCATCCGAACATTCAATCACTGTTTCCTCTACAATCCTTTTCACATCCTTGCGCATAAGTTTGTACAGTTCTTCTGCTAATATTCTTGCTTCTGTGCGAGTCATAACTTTTTAACGGCTGTAATTGTAATTTCCCATGTTTTCGTATTAATAGACACCTTATATCTCTCTACATCCGGTCTTGGGTCTGCTAACGCGGCTCTATAAGCAACAGCTCTCGCTGAATCGCAAGCTCTGTAATCACTTAGACGTACAGTAAGCGAAGCCCCTGGTTTAATCTTCAAAATATCTTCTCTTGTTACTTTCATACCACTTATTATATAAATTTTCTCATTTTATTTGCTTATATATAGAAAATATACTATATTCGCCGATGTAAAAACAAAAGATAAGCGGCTTTTATAGTTGCTTCTATTTTTTATGCCTTGTTGCCGTCGTTCTTTCGTTCTAAGAACACCGCAAAGATAGTACATTTATTTTGTACCCAAAAGAAAAAGTACAGGAAATATGTATGTTATAAAACATGTTTAGCCAAGACATAAAAACATGTCTAAAAATTGGTCTTTGAAATGTTGTACAATCGGTTATTATTCGAATTTAAAGGATAGCTGTACTTTCACTTTTTTAAACCTGTCATTTGGAAGGTTGTGTAATCGGACTATATCATTCATGGAGTTTGTACACATGGAGTCAACCATTTCATTGTATTTGTCTCCATTATGTCCTTTTACCCAGCGAAAACATACGGAGCTAAGTGTCTTTACCCGTTCGTTGTATTTGATTATCAAATCTCTGTTTTTCTTCGGCTTCCAAATACCAGAAAAAGACGTTGATTGCATATTTGCTGTCTGAATACACGGTTAGGTCAGAACCTTCGGGGACGGAACAAACAGCGCTTATGATAGCAAGCATTTCCATACGGTTATTGGTCGTATAAAGAAAGCCCTTTGAAGCGGTTTTTACAACTTCTCCCCTATGGATTATCAGATAGGCTGAACCTCCCTCTCCATACACTGATGTGTTTTGACATCCTCCGTCTGTATATGCTATATATTTACTCATTGTCTTGGTATTTTATATATTAAATTATCACGCACGTATGTGTTTATATACGCTGTATAACCCCATTCTCTCTGTAAATAATATATGTTCCCAAAATAGAAATATCATAAATAAGCAGCGTTAATGGGATTATCAAACGGATTTTCATAAACAGGATGCTTGGACACTTTGAGATTTGATGATTCTACACGCTTCTTGTGATTATAAATAACGTGCTTATATTTCTCGGTAGTCCCTCTGTCGCATATAGAGTAAGAACAAGGAATGACAATCCATCCGCTTCCGTCTTTGGGGTTATAGATAAAATGTTTCCTTCCCGTTCTTTTGCGCCACTCTTCAACGGTGTTGGCATTCACGGTATGGATAACCATTTCCCCGTGCGCCCTTGTCTTGGAGATTACTCCGTTTCGGAACATTTCATTCATCAGTCTGTGTGCGGTACTTCTGCTTGAACCGGATATATTTCCAAGTTTGCGCAAAGTCAAATCCTTGGTAAGGGCACAACGTTTTTGTTTCGGTTTCCCGTTACTCTGCGGAAAGTTGTCTCTATCAATAGAATTGACTGCACAAAGAAGCATAATACAGTTCAGCTCATGCACAAGCATGCGAATTGAATATTCCTTCTTATTCAGTTTATAGCAATAATCAGAGGTGTAATTAAAAGGCGTACGCCCTATTGACCTTTTGATTTCCTTGCTTTTAAAAGTGTTTGCAAGAAAGCTGCCTCCTTTTACGGAAAACAGAAAACTGTCGTTTAACGCTCCGTTAATAAGGCGTTTGGCTTTATCGTGAGAAACATGAAACAGTTTCATCACTTTATAAGGGGTTACATCGGTAAGTACAGAATTTGAATACAGACACTTGATACCAATAGCAAAGGCAAGCAATTCTTTTTCAGCCTTGCTTGCCTTGTATCTTTTGATTATATCTATTGGTATATTAAGTATGTCCATTGACCGATTGTATTTTATATAAAGAATGAATCCCGTAATAGGTAGCAGCTATCACAGGATTCATCTCATATAATTAGCCCGAAAGGGGTAAGTATAAACAATGTCAATTGAACAACTGCTACTTGTTACGGCGACAAATATAGTACATATTTTCTGTACTACAAAATAAAAAGTGAAAAATTATGGATGATGTCACAAAAAGGTTTTTTGAAGTACTTGACAAAGTCGGTATAAGCGGAGCCTCTTTATGTAAAGAGATTCCAGATTTGACCAAACAAAAACTTTCCAATGCAAGGAATGGAAGAAATAGCATACAAATAGATGTTGTAAGCTATGTATGCTCACATTACAATAATATAAACTCTGGATATATATTGACAGGAAGAGGAAGCATGTTCTTTGAAGAAAGCTTACAAGTTGAAAGTTCAAAAGTTAACATTATTTCAGACAAGGAGCAAGATGACATTAAAAAAGATTTAGAGATAGCAGTAACACAACTGGAAGAAGACCGAGATACCATAAAAGTCCTAAAAAAAATAATAAAAAGACAGCTTTCAGAAATAGAAGAACTTAAAAAAGCATTAAAGATGCAATCTCCCGCTTAAACAATAAACAAAAGATAGATGTTATCAAAAAAAAAGCCTGAGTAACAAAAAAATGAAAAATCTAAAAGAAAGACTCATCACTGCTGTAGATAGCATCTTAGTTGAAGAATTAGAAATTTTACACATTTTATACGGCATGCAAATCATTCCCTGTAAAAAGGAGCATACTATGACTAATACATTTGATTTGCGTAGTCTAAATCAAGACTTGTTAAATGAAGAAAAAGGAAACACAAGAGGAAAGAGCAATAGACCGACTAAAGATATTTATCGAATACGCAAAAACGGAATTAAAGGTAATAAAGGGATATAGCTCCTTTGAAACGTATTGCGGATTAGGCAACGGATACATCAGTAATTCGGACAAAAAAGGAAAAAGTAAAGGAACAATAGGAAGCGATTTGATAGCACGTATATCAGATGCTTTCCCTATGCTTAATGTCAAATGGCTATGCTCCGGGAAAGGAAACATGATAGATGATTCTTGGAAGTACGAAGAAAAGATTATAGCCATAAAAAAGATACTAATGTGATACCATTAAATAAAATCATAAAATAACTATTTGATAATCAAAGATATAAGTTTTATAATACAATCCCAAGCGGATCACCAGAAAACAAAGCCGAAATCGGCAAAAAGAGACAAGTCCTGTAATACATTGATATTACAGGACTTTTTCTTTTACCTCCGACTATATTGCAGATGTCATTACCAACCTGCCTGCTACGGGCACTCTGTTTAGTGGGTTTTCCCGTAACAAGGGGATTCTATTCGGCATTGGCAACCTGTTTTGCCCAATCTCCGGCCTGCTTTGCGCTTCCATTACACAGCCGGCCTGCCTGCCATTCAAATTTAGGATATAGCTTCCTGAGTTGCTTTACGCTGCCTGTAATAGAACTGCCGCCGGAAGTGGCAAACGGAATGATTGTCTTACCGGAGAAATCATATTTCTCAAGAAATGTATTGACCGGACGCGGACACAAGTCCCACCATATCGGATAGCCGAGGAATACCACATCGTAATCTTGCAGATTGAGCGTTTCTCCGCCCAACGCGGGGCGTGAGGTTTCATCCGCCATTTCCACAGAACTGCGGCTTGCCTTATTATTCCAATTAAGGTCTGCCGAGGTGTAGGCCGCAGCCGGAGTAATCCGGTACAGCTTACCGCTAACTGCTTGGGCAATGGCATCGGCAACTCTCTCCGTAGTTCCGGTACAGGAGAAATAGGCCACGAGGATTTTCTTATCGGATTGCGTATCGGCATCCGTTGTCTGTTTTTGCGCTTTCGATGAGCAGCTGAAAGTTAGTAAACTCATAATTATCAATATAATTTGTTTCATTTTATTCTGATTTTGAATGTTTCCGATTACTTGCCATGATGGACAGCCTAAGCATCTTATTATACCCATCATACATTATCTATATATGTTCGCCGGGAAGCCCGACCGAGATTATCGCTTATCCGATTCGAGCTTGTCATACTCTTCGTCCGTCACCGGTTCGAGCCATTCATTGGAAGTATTTTCACCGGGAACCTCGAAAGCCAAATGAGCGAACCAACCGTCGGCAGCAGCTCCATGCCAATGTTTGACGTTTGCCGGGATATGAATAACCGTACCCGGCAGAATTTCCACAGCAGGCTTGCCCTCTTCCTGATACCAGCCGCGTCCGGCTACACCGATCAACATTTGTCCGCCACCACTTGTTGCACGGTGGATATGCCAGTTGTTACGGCAGCGAGGCTCGAACGTGACATTGGAAACGCCCACCTGCTCGCGCGAAACGGGGGCGAGATAACTGTTACCGATGAAATACTTTGCGTATGCCGTATTCGGCTCACCGATAGGAAAAATCATTTCGCGCTGGAAAGCGGCTTTGGCATCCTCACCGGCAGCATCTTCCGCCCATACGCCTTTTGCCAGATTGAATGCCGCCCATGCTTTCGGCCAACCTGCATAGAAACCGATGTGAGTTATGATTTCGGCAATCTCGGTACGGGTAATGCCGTTCTTCTTTGCCGACTGAAGATGGAATACGAGCGAATTGTCCGTGATGCCCTGACTGATGAGCGAGGTAACGGTTACCAAACTGCGGTCGCGCAAACCGAGTTTGTCGGTACGGCTCCACACTTCTCCAAAAAGAACATCATCGTTGAGTTCTGCGAATTTAGGAGCGAACTCCCCTAATTGGGTACGCCCGGCTGTCTGTACTATTTTCTCTTGTGCCATAACATTGAAAGTTAAAATACTGAATACTGAAATTAAAAGAATCTTGTTCATGGTCGTTTCATTTATCGTATGAGGTTATTACTATTACCGGTTGTTTTACGATTGCAAATTTACCGCGGTTACGCAAACCGGTTTGTATATGATTTACGGATATTTATACCCGAATCATTGATTTTGCGATTAGGGATGCATGTAATGCAAAACAAAAAAACAACCATCAACAACACCGGAATGCGCTGATACCTCAAAAAAGCGAAAGGAAACAGTAAACAGGATTGAAGTTGCGGAATACCGTAACGGCGAGCGTCCATACAGCAGCCCCTATCAGCTCCGTGCCCAGGCGTCCTTCGTACTTATCGCCCATGGCAGACCTTACTCTTAACTATCACGGAAGAGCCTCTATTTCCGGCTGACGATTGTACCCGTCGCCTGATTGGCGGGCATTACCAGCACCTCGGCCACCTGTATGTGTTCGGGTACGGCGGCGGCAAAGTACACCACCTCGGCAATATCGTCGCCCGTAAGCGGACGGATACCCTTGTACACATTATCGGCAGCCGACTTGTCTCCACGGAAGCGCACTACGGAGAAATTCGTCTCCACCAAACCGGGCTTGATGTTGGTCACCCGCACGGGAGTATCCACGAGGTCGATACGCAATCCGTCAGACAACGCCTTTACGGCAGCCTTGCTGGCACAATACACACTGCCGCCCGGATAGGCGTAATCGCCCGCAATGGAACCCATATTGATGACATGACCGCGGCCGCGTTCCACCATTCCGGGGACAACAAGGCGGGTCATGGCAAGCAACGACTTGATATTGGTGTCGAGCACGATGTCCCATTCGTCGAGATTACCTTCGTGTTCCTTATCCACGCCGATTACCAGTCCGGCATTATTAACGAGGATGTCTATCGCCTCCCATTCTTCGGGAAGCGAGTCAAGAGCGGCTTTCGCAGCCTCGCGGTCGCGTACGTCGAAAGGCAGCAGGCAGACGTCCGCGCGGTATTCCGTTTCCAGCTCGCGCTTTACGGCGGTCAGCTTCTCCATATTCCGTCCGTTGAGAATCAGGCGGTAGCCATTCATGGCAAACTTGCGTGCGCAGCCCTCTCCTATGCCCGAAGAGGCGCCCGTGATGAGTACGATTTTCTTTTCCATTTCTTATAAGGAATTTAATGTTACAGGCCGCAAAGTTAGGACTTATTTGCGAGCATCGGTAAATTACTCATAACTTATAACTCATAACCCTTAAAGTTTTCAAGAAAATATGTACCTTTGCGCCACTTTTTTATGACTGACTGTATCAGGTAGAGATTTGTTTAATTAGTTTGGATAAAGTAAGAAACGCTTATGCAAAAGTCCGACTGCATCATCAGCGTAGAGCACGTATCGAAGTTCTTCGGAGATAAAGCCGTACTGAATGATGTGAATTTGTCTGTCCGTAAGGGCGAGTTTGTAACGATATTGGGACCGTCCGGTTGCGGAAAGACGACGTTGCTGCGTCTGATTGCAGGCTTCCAGACTGCTTCGGAAGGAGTGATTACCATTGCAGGGAAGGACATCACACAGACACCGCCCCACCGGCGTCCGGTGAACACGGTGTTCCAGAAATACGCCCTGTTCCCCCACCTCAACGTATTCAACAACATTGCTTTCGGCCTCAAGCTGAAGAAGCTGCCCGCCGCCACAATCGAGAAGAAAGTGAAGCAGGCGCTCCGCATGGTGGGCATGACCGACTATGAAGACCGCGACGTAGACTCCCTCTCCGGCGGACAGCAACAGCGCGTTGCCATAGCCCGCGCCATCGTCAACGAACCCGAAGTGCTGCTCCTTGACGAGCCCCTTGCCGCTCTCGACCTGAAGATGCGCAAGGACATGCAGATGGAGCTCAAAGAGATGCACCAAAAGCTGGGCATCACCTTCGTATACGTCACCCACGACCAGGAAGAAGCCCTCACCCTGAGCGACACCATCGTCGTCATGAGCGAAGGCAAGATACAGCAAACCGGCACCCCGATAGACATCTACAACGAGCCTATCAACTCCTTCGTGGCCGACTTCATCGGCGAGAGTAACATCCTGAACGGCGTCATGGTGCACGACCAGCTCGTCCGTTTCTGCGGACAGGAATTCGACTGCGTGGACACCGGTTTCGGCGAACAGACGCAGGTGGACGTCGTAATCCGTCCGGAAGACATCTACATCTTCGAGCCATCGGACGCGGCTCAACTGACGGGAACCGTAACAAGCTCCATCTTCAAAGGCGTGCACTACGAAATGCTGGTACAGACCGACGAGGGCTACGAGCTGATGGTACAGGACTACCACTGCTTCGAGGCAGGCCGCAAAGTGGGTCTGCTGGTAAAACCCTTCGACATCCACGTGATGAAGAAAGAGCGCACCTGCAACACCTTCGAAGGCAAGCTCCTGGACGAGACGCACGTGGAATTCCTGGGTTGCAGCTTTGAATGCAGTCCGGTGCAAGGCATCGAGCCCGAAACGCCCGTAACGGTGGAAGTGGACTTCCGGAACGTCATCCTCGAGGACAACGAAGAAGACGGACGACTGACGGGCGAAGTGAAATTCATCCTCTACAAAGGAAACCACTACCACCTCACCGTATTTACCGACTGGGACGAAGACATCTTCGTAGACACCAACGACGTATGGGACGACGGCGACAGAGTGGGCATACGGATTGCGCCGGAAAACATACGGGTAACAATAAATGACAAGGCGATAAAGTGATAAGGCGATGTTAAACAAGTTATCTTCTTTCTTCATGCGGCGGCGCAACTGGACGGTTCCCTACGCGCTGTTCCTGCTGATATTTGTGATAGTGCCGCTACTGCTGATTGTGCTGTACGCCTTTACGGATGCCGACGGAGCCTTTACCTTCGCCAATTTCCGCAAGTTCATGATGCACCCGGAAGCGATGAACACGTTCGTATATTCCATCGGCATAGCCATCATCACGACGCTGGCGTGCCTGTTGCTGGGTTATCCGGCGGCTTACATCCTCAGCCAGCGGCAGTTCAACACCTCGCAAACGATGGTGGTGCTGTTTATCCTGCCCATGTGGGTGAACATACTGATACGCACGCTCGCCACAGTGGCGCTGTTCGACTTCCTCAACCTGCCGTTGGGCGAAGGCGCGCTCGTGTTCGGTATGGTGTACAACTTCCTGCCGTTCATGATATACCCCATCTACAACACCTTGCAGAAGATGGACCACAACCTCATTGAAGCCGCCCAAGACCTCGGAGCCAACCCCTTGCAGGTATTCGGCAAAGTGATACTGCCCCTCTCCATGCCGGGCATCATGAGCGGCATCGTAATGGTGTTCATGCCTACGGTAAGCACCTTCGCCATTGCCGAACTGCTGACGATGAACAACATCAAGCTCTTCGGAACGACCGTGCAGGAGAATATATACAACGGAATGTGGAACTACGGTGCGGCCTTGTCGCTCATCATGCTGTTGCTGATAGGCGTCACCATCCTCTTTACGAACGAAGAGGACAGCGCATCCAATGAAAGCGGAGGTGTGATATGATGACACGTATTCTTGCCAAAGGCTACCTGTGGCTGCTGCTTGCGCTGCTCTACTCGCCTATCCTCATCATAATGATATTCTCGTTCACCGAGGCCAAAGTGCTGGGCAACTGGACGGGATTCTCCACCAAGCTGTACAGCTCCCTCTTCACGGGCGGCATGCACCACTCGCTGATGAACGCCATCTGGAACACATTCGCCATTGCCATGCTGGCAGCCACCGCCAGTACGGCGTTGGGCAGCATCGCGGCCATCGGCATCTTCAACCTGCGCACACGCACGCGTCAGGTAATGAACTTCGCCAACGCCATTCCGATGATGAACGCGGACATCATCACGGGTGTGTCGCTGTTCCTGCTGTTCGTCAGCTTCGGCATCTCGCAGGGATTCGCGACGGTGGTACTGGCGCACATCACGTTCTGCACCCCCTACGTAGTGCTGAGCGTGATGCCCCGTTTGAAGAAGATGAACCAGAACGTGTACGAAGCCGCCCTCGACCTCGGAGCCACTCCTTTCCAGGCATTGCGCAAGGTGATTCTGCCGGAGATATTTCCGGGCATGATAAGCGGTTTCATCCTTGCCTTCACGCTCTCCATCGACGATTTCGCAGTAACCATATTCACCATTGGAAACGAAGGACTGGAAACGCTCTCCACCTACATCTACGCCGATGCGCGCAAAGGCGGACTGACACCGGAGCTGCGTCCCCTCTCCACCATTATATTCGTTACGGTGCTGGTGCTGCTGATTGTCATCAACAAGCGTGCGGAGCGTGCACGGAAAAATTAAACCCGCCCCATCTCACGGGGCGAGGTGATTGCTCACGGGCTAAGGTGACTGCTCCCGTGAGATGAAATCATCCGCCCCGCAAGACGGGATACACCCGCTTCGTGAGACGAATTTTCTCATCCCGCAGGACGGAAAGATTCATCCCGCAAGCCGAAAAATGAAAGTATAGTCAAGATAAACCTGCTGAACAAAAAAAATGAAAAGATTAACACACATACTCCTTCTCCTTTGCCTCGTCCTCGCAGCCGCCTCGTGCAAGGACTCGGGCGAAGAGCGCAGCCACGTACTGAAAGTCTACAACTGGGCGGACTACATCGACGAAGACGTACTTGCCGAGTTCCCCGCCTGGTACAAGCAACAGACGGGGCAGGACATCCGCCTTATCTACCAGGTGTTCGACATCAACGAAATCATGCTCACCAAGATAGAGCGCGGCCACGAAGACTTCGACGTGGTGTGCCCCTCGGAATACATCATCGAACGGATGCTGAAGAAGAACCTTCTCCTGCCCATCGACCGCGACTTCGGCAAGACCCCGGACTACCTGCCCAACATCTCCCCCTACATCCGCCGGGAGCTGAACAAGACCAGTCAGCCGGGACGCACCACCACCGACTATGCCGTACCATATATGTGGGGCACGGCCGGCATCCTGTACAACCGCAACTTCATCACCCCCGACGAAGCCGGCAGCTGGCACTGCCTCTGGAACTCCAAGAACAAGGGTAAAATCCTGATGAAAGACAGCTACCGCGACGCCTACGGAACCGCCATCATCTACGCCCACGCCCGCCGGCTTGCCGACGGCACCGTCACCGTGGAGCAACTGATGAACGACAACTCCCCCGAAGCCATAGCCCTGGCCGAGGAGTATCTGAAAGCCATGAAGCCCAATATCTCCGGTTGGGAAGCCGATTTCGGCAAGGAGATGATGACCAAGAACAAGACCTGGCTCAACCTCACCTGGAGCGGCGATGCCGTATGGGCCATCGATGAAGCCGAAGCGGTAGGCGTAGACCTTGCCTACGAAGTGCCGCGCGAAGGCAGCAACATCTGGTACGACGGCTGGGTAATCCCCAAATACGCGCGTAACCCCAAGGCTGCCGCCTACTTCATCAACTATCTCTGCCAACCCGGCATCGCCCTGCGCAATATGGACGCCATAGGTTACGTCAGCGCCGTTGCCACCCCCGAAATCATGGAAGCCAAACGGGACACCGCCATCGCGACGCGTTCCGACCTCAGCTACTTCTTCGGTGAAGGTGTAGGTGCGGACAGCCTGCAAATCAATCCCGTACAATATCCCGACAGGAAAGTCGTGGAGCGCTGCGCCATGATACGTGACTTCGGCGACCGCACCGAACTCGTACTCGAAATGTGGAGCCGCGTGAAAGGCGACAACCTCAACACCGGCATCGTACTGCTGATATTCTCCGTATTCGGCGTGCTGTTCGTATGGCTGGTGTACGGCAAGATACGCAAGTACCGGCAGAAACAACGCCACCACCGGAGACGGAGAATACGGTAACCCCCTCATAACCCATCCCCCCAATAACTCATAACTTATAACTCATAACTTATAACTCTTAAATCCCCTCTCTCCATGTTAACTCAAATTATCAATGGACGCATATTCACCCCGCAAGGCTGGCTGAATGAAGGTTCCGTCCTGATGCGTGACGGAAAAATCCTTGAAGTGACCAACTGCGACCTCGCCCTTATCGGCGCACGTCTCATCGACGCCAAAGGCATGTACATCGTGCCCGGCTTCGTCTGCATGCACGCGCACGGCGGTGGCGGACACGACTTCAACGAATGTACCGAAGAAGCGTTCCGCAGCATCATCGACGCACACCTCGCTCATGGCGCAACGAGCTTCTACCCCACCATTTCCTCGTCTCCGTTCGACAAGCTGCATCAAGCCGCCAAAGTGTGCGAGCGGCTCATGGCAGAACCGGACAGCCCCGTGCTGGGACTTCACATCGAAGGCCCCTACCTCAACAGGAAAATGGCAGGCGAGCAGTTTGCCGACCAGGTGAAAGAGATTGACGAACAAGAGTACCGCGAGCTTGTAGAAAGCACCCGTTGCATCCGCCGCTGGGACGCCTCTCCCGAACTGCCCGGAGCGCTGGAATTCGCAAGCTACCTGCGCGAAAAAGGCATACTGGCAGCCGTATCGCACACCGAAGCCGAATACGACGGCATCCGTGCCGCCTACGAAGCCGGATTTACCCACGCCGCCCACTTCTACAACGCCATGCCGGGCTTCCACAAACGCCGCGAATACAAGTACGAGGGCACTGTGGAAAGCGTCTACCTGACCGACGGCATGACCATCGAACTCATCGCCGACGGCATCCACCTGCCGTCCACCATCCTGAAACTGGCATACAAACTGAAAGGCGTGGAGCACACCTGCCTCGTAACGGACGCCCTCTCCTGCGCTGCCACCGAAGGCAAGGAAATCAACGACCCGCGCTACATCATCGAGGACGGCGTATGCAAACTTGCCGACCGCTCCTCTCTGGCAGGCAGCATCGCCACCATGGACGTACTGGTGCGCACCATGGCAAAAGCCGGCATCCCGTTGGGCGACGCCCTGCGCATGGCTTCCGAAACCCCGGCACGCATCATGGGTGTGTACGACCGCAAAGGTTCCCTGCAAAAGGATAAGGACGCCGATATCCTCATCATGGACAAGGAGCTGAACATACGCGCCGTATGGCAGGCGGGCAAGTTGGTTCAGGAAAGTTTCCTGAATTATAAGTAGCGTGATTCTTCCTTTTACCGGTTCCTTATAATCCCCCGACACCATGCACGGAGCGAAAAATCTTACCCAAGGCCCTATCAACCGCCAGCTATTCGGCCTGGCGATGCCCATCATGGCTACGTCCTTCATCCAGATGGCGTACAGCCTGACGGATATGGCGTGGGTAGGCCGTCTGGGCAGCGAGGCGGTTGCGGCGGTAGGCGCGGTAGGTATTCTCACGTGGATGTCAGGCTCTATCGCCCTGCTGAACAAGGTAGGGTCGGAAGTCAGCGTAGGCCAGTCCATCGGAGCGCAGAACCGGGAAGACGCACGTGCCTTCGCCTCGCACAACATCAGCATCGCGCTGCTTATCGCCGTATGCTGGGGCGGACTGCTATTTGTTTTCGCCCGCCCCGTCATGCGCCTTTTCGAGCTGGAACCGCATATCACCGAGAATGCCGTAACGTATCTGCGCATCATATCGACGGCACTGCCTTTCGTCTTCCTCTCCGCCGCCTTCACGGGTATCTACAACGCCTCTGGGCGCAGCAAGACACCGTTCTACATCAGCGGAACGGGACTTGTGATGAATATCCTGCTCGACCCTCTCTTTATCTTCGGCTTCGGCTGGGGAACGGTAGGCGCAGCGCTCGCCACATGGCTGGCCGAGGCTTCCGTATGCTTCATCTTCGTCTACAAGCTCCGGCGGAAAGACGACTTGCTCGGCGGATTCCCGTTTTTCGTCCGACTGAAAAAGAAGTACAGCCGGCGTATCTTCAAACTGGGGCTGCCCGTCGCCACGCTGAATACGCTGTACGCTTTCGTCAACATGTTCCTGTCGCGCACGGCAGCGGAACAGGGCGGCCACATCGGGCTCATGGCCTTTACCACCGGCGGACAAATAGAGGCCATCACCTGGAATACGTCACAGGGCTTCTCCACCGGATTGAGTACTTTCATCGCCCAGAACTACGCCGCCGGACAGAAAGCGCGCGTATGGCAGGCATGGAAAACGACGCTCCGGATGACGGCCGTGTTCGGCACGCTTTGCTCGCTGCTGTTCATCTTTTACGGCAACGAGCTGTTCTCCGTCTTCGTGCCCGAGGAAGCGGCCTATCGCGCGGGCGGCAACTTCCTGCGCATCGACGGCTACTCGCAACTGTTCATGATGCTGGAAATCACCATGCAGGGCGTCTTCTACGGCATAGGGCGCACCGTACCGCCGGCTATCGTCAGCATAGGGTGCAACTACATGCGCATTCCGGCAGCCTTGCTGCTGGTGCAAACGGGTATGGGCGTGGATGCCATCTGGTGGGCGGTAAGCGGCACCACCATCGCCAAGGGAATAATCCTGACGGGCTGGTTTATCTTTATTAAAAGGAAAATTCTCTAAAAAAACTACAATGGTAAACTTTTTGATGCCAACGGATGTATTATATACATAAATTTGCATTAGTAAAACTTGAACCAATTAAAAAAATAAAAGGTATGAAAAAGATGAAAATTACAGCATTCCTGCTGAGCGGTGCCATCCTACTGGGTAGCTGCGGCACCATGAATAATACGACCAAGGGCGGTATCATCGGCGGCGGCTCGGGAGCGGGCGGGGGGGGGGCAGCGTAGAGG
>OAUW01000081.1_pt1 | contig 80864 bp, 68 predicted proteins | sample 1495241 | NCBI WGS metagenome assembly OAUW01 (sample SAMEA2580063, study PRJEB22360) | human gut metagenome | biome: human gut; feature: human-associated habitat; material: faeces | place: Denmark | collected 2008/2010
TCCTTTCTTGGGTGATGGTTTTTAGTTTTTAGTCAACTCTATTATACCATATCCAGTGAGGGGTTATTTGTTTTTCATAACAGAAAAATGCCGTATTCATGCGGCTTGTGGCGTTTCGCAAACGCCTAATAATAATAATTGAATGAAAGGATAGGTGAAGTGTATGGAAAAGAATCAGGAATTTATTGTGACAATAGAGGATATGAATGAGGACGGAGCAGGCGTGGGAAAAGTGGATGGCTACATCTGGTTTGTCAAGGATGCGGTGATTGGCGATGTGGTGCGGGCAAAGGCCATGAAGATAAAGAAATCATATGGATTTGCCAGGCTCATGGAAGTTCTGGAACCGTCAGTCTCCCGTGTCATTCCGTCATGTCCGGTAGCAAGGCAATGTGGTGGCTGTCAGCTTCAGGCCATGAGTTATGAAGAACAGCTGAAATTTAAAGAGAGGAAGGTGATGAATAATCTGATTCGTATAGGCAAATTTGCTGAGGATGAGATTCATATGCTTCCTATCATGGGGATGGAGGAGCCCTGGAGATACAGGAACAAGGCCCAGTTTCCCTTTGGAAAGGATAAGGACGGAAATGTAATTGCCGGATTCTATGCAGGGCGGACACATGCCATTGTTGAAGCAGAGGACTGCCTGCTGGGAGTTGAGGAAAACAGGGAGATTCTGGATATTGTAAAGCAGTTTATGAGGGAAATGAAGATTGAGCCCTATGATGAGATTTCACATAAGGGATTGGTGAGGCATGTCCTGATTCGGAAGGGATTTAAGACAGGTGAAATAATGGTATGTCTAGTAATAAATGGTAAAAAGCTTCCCGGAAAGGAGCGTTTGGTTGAGATGCTGACCGGTGGGGATGGGAAGGATGGAAAGGGACAGGGAGTAAGTGAGCAGGGAACAAAGGGGCTGGAAGTAAAAGAGCAGGATACAAGTGAGAATGAAGCAAAAGGGTATATATCAGACAGGCATGTAAACAGGTACGGGATTAAAGGTATGGCCAGTATTTCTTATAGCGTGAATCAGGAAAGAACGAATGTGATTATGGGGAAGGAGATTGTGAATCTATATGGCCCTGGATTTATAACAGATTATATTGGAAATGTAAAATATCAGATATCGCCACTTTCATTTTATCAGGTGAATCCTGTTCAGACAGAACGGCTTTATGGGACAGCGCTGGAGTATGCCGGACTTACGGGGAATGAGACTGTTTGGGATTTGTATTGCGGAATCGGCACTATTTCATTATTCCTGGCACAGAAGGCTAAGAAAGTATATGGCGTGGAGATTGTACCCCAGGCCATAGAGGATGCCAGGAGAAATGCAGAGATAAACGGTATTGATAATGCAGAGTTTTTTGTGGGAAAGGCCGAGGAAGTACTGCCGGAACAGTTTGAAAAGAATCATGTCCATGCGGACGTGATTGTGGTGGACCCACCAAGAAAAGGATGCGATGCGGTTTGTCTGGATACCATACTTAAAATGAGACCGGAACGGGTGGTTTATGTCAGCTGCGACTCGGCTACGCTGGCCAGGGATTTGAGGTATTTGGCAGATGGGGGGTATGTGGTGGAGAGGGGGAGGTGTTGTGATATGTTTCCGGGGACGGTGCATTGTGAGTCCATAGTCCTGTTGCAGCATGTTGGACAGTGAAAGAAGTTATAAAGAAAAAATTTTAGGCGCAAGGACGATGATGTCTTTGCGTCTTTTTCTTAATTGACGAGAGATATGATTTGATGAAAAAAATCAGATTGGTTTTACCACCTCCAAAAGAACAGAAAAAACTGAGAGTAGCAGCATATTGTCGTGTCAGCACCAAAAGTAAAGCGCAAAAAGAAAGTTTAAGGAATCAGATTTTATATTATACAGAGCGGATATTGGATAATGATAATTGGGAATTTGCAGGTGTATATTATGATTTTGGAAAAACCGGTTTGCGAAAAAAGGGAAGAGCCGGGTTGGTACGGATGCTAAAGCAGGCGGATAAAGGGAAAATAGATTACATACTTACCAAATCAGTAAGCAGAGTGTCAAGAGACACGCTTGAACTATTGAACATAATCAGATTTTTGAAGGAAAGGGGAATCAGTATGTATTTTGAAAATGAAAAGTTAGATTCATTGAATCCAGTAGCAGAAGCGTATATAACATTGTCAGGAGCAGTAGCGCAGGAGGAGAGCAGAAATATAAGTGAAAACATGCAGTGGGCAGTTACAAGAAGATTTGAGCAGGGGACTTTTACAAATTATAAAGCATTTATGGGGTATCAATGTATAGAGGGGGAGTTGGTAATAGTTCCTGAGCAGGCGGAAGTTGTTAAGATGATATTCGATTTTTATTTAACAGGATATACTTTTGCTCAGATTAAAGCAGAATTAGAAAAGCGGAATATTAAAACAGCAACGGGGAAAAGCCAGTGGGACACAACAACGATACAAAAGATGTTGAAAAATGAAAAGTATAAAGGAGATAGTTTGTTCCAAAAAACTTTTACAGAAGATTATTTAAATGGAATCCGTAAGAAAAATGAGGGACAGCGTCCGAAGTATTATGTGAAAGACAGTCATCCGGCTATTATTTCGCCCGAGATTTTTGACAGAGTACAGGAGGAAATGTTTCTGAGAGTAAGATTAGTACTGGATGAAAAAGGAGAAAAATCGAATATAGGCAATCGGTATAGCAGCAAATATTTGTTTAGTAATCTATTGGTTTGTGGAAATTGCGGGGCAGGTTTCAGACGTAGAACGGAAAGAGGGAAGATTGTATGGAGATGCGGTACAAGAATGGAGAAGGGGAAGATGGTATGTGGGTGTTCTCCGACCTTGCAAGATGAGAAGATGAAAAGAATTCTGGCGGTTGCTGTGTGTGGTGGTGTGTATGATGAGAACATTGTGAAAAATAAGGTAAAAAGAGTTGATGTTTATGAGAAACAGATCATTATCTGTTTTGCAGAGGAGAATGAATACAAGGTTTGCAGCTTGTGAGAGGAAGTGAACAGAGGGCGATACTATTTATGCTGAAATTGGAAATTAGACTGAATGCAGAACAAATCAGTGAAGGTGGAAAACATACTCCGGAAGTTTTATATGGGATGTTGATTCGAGCATTTCAAAAAGAACAGATAGATTATAGTGAAAAGCCGGATGAAACAGTGCTTTTTGTAGGACGAGGATGTACCAAAGATTATGCATGTTTTGGGAAATTAATTACGGCATTGAGAAATCAGTCCTGGTTCATGGAGTATGTAGAGCGGTGGATTTGGTATAACAGCGATGATGGAGAAGATGAAAATGACTTTGTTGTGGAGGATGTTTTGTTGCATTACACCAACCGGACAAGTATTGAATGATTCTATGTTTGAGTAACGGGTATCAAATGCTGCAAAGGAATGGTGGATTTTCGGGAAATGCGAATATGTTGATAAGCTGATTACAGTAAAAAACCGCTCTGCATGAAGTGATTATGACAGCAGTTAACAGTGCAGTAGAAGAACAGGGCAAATTCGTGCAAGCATTCCGGGAGAATGTCATACGGATTATAGGGAGTTACTCTGCGACTGCAGAACTTACGGAATATGATAGCCGGATAGAGGAACTTCAGAAAAAGCTGATGAAGCTCATCGAGGAAAGTGCGAAAGTTGAGTCAGCAGATGAAGTGTTCGATAAGGAGTATCGCATCATAGCAGATGAGAACAAAGAACTGAAGAAGAAAAAGGTCAAGGTTGTCCGGGAGTGGCAGCTGGCTGAGTCCTATGACCAGAGGATGCAAGATATGGAAGGTTACATGAGAAAGACCAATTGCCTGAAACGGGAGTTTGATGATGAGCTGGGAAGACGATTGCTGCGGGCAGTCAGGGTTATCAATGAAAGCAAGATAGAGATACAGTTTCAGTCCGGAATTGTGATGACACAGCGGATAGATTTTGAAGATTAAGGAAGGAGGGAGCCAATCCGAAGGGAGCGCTCCCGCCGGATGGCACATGGGACACTGCTAAGAATAAAATCCTCAGACGGTGGGCTGAGGGTTTTATTGTTGGCAGTGTGAACATTAGTGGATTTATAATGATTTTACATAAAACGAATTGGAATGAACCTTGTAACAAAAGTGTGTCTGTGATAAAATTTAGATATGATAGGAGTAGTTTGCGGTTCTGGCAAAAACCTTCAAAGAAAGGAAGAGCAGATATGAGTAAGAATTGGGAAGAAAAGTTCAGGACGGAAGATCTGCAGCGCCTTCGGGGGTTTCGTCTGATGGATGATGACTTCATGTCGAAATGTTTTGAAGAAAATATTGAGTGTACAGAGTTGGTTCTCCATATTGTTCTTGGAAGAGATGACTTGAAAGTGAAAAAGGTGGAGACACAGCATTTTATGAAGAATCTGCAGGGCAGATCGATTATTCTGGATATTTACGCAACAGATGAGACGGGAAAGCGATACAATGTGGAAATCCAGAGAGCGGATCGTGGGGCAGGAGCAAAGAGAGCCAGATATCACAGTAGCCTGATTGATGCGAATGTGACTGAGCCAGGGGATAAACTGGAGAACTTAGTAGAAACCTACGTGATCTTTATTACAGAAAATGATGTGCTGGGAAAGGGAAAGCCGCTTTATCATATTGACCGAGTAATCAAAGAAACAGGCGAGAACTTTGGCGATGAGGCGCATATTTTATATGTGAACGGTGCATATCGGGATGAGTCGCCCATAGGGATTCTGATGCATGATTTTTCCTGTACAGATGCAAAGGATATGAAGTATAGAACATTGGCAGAACGTGTAAGATATTTCAAGGAAGATGAGAAAGGAGTGGCTGCTATGTGTAAGGCAATGGAAGATATGCGGAATGAGGCTAAATTAGAAGAGAGAAAAGAAATTGCTTGTAGTTTGCTTGTAGATGGTGAGTTATCTTATGAGAAGATTGCAAAGCATACAGGATTTACAGTCGAAGAGATCCAGAAACTTGCGACTCAAGAGGGGGCGTAAATCGCTTTAGGAGTTATTGTATTTTTAATGTAAAATAAATTATAAAAGGGTTACCAGAGAATGGTAATCCTTTTATGGATTTATGATACATATATAAAATTGTGATAAACGAGGTAAGAACTGAATGTTGCATATTAAGTTATTTCCAGCAGAGTATGGAGATTGTATTATATTGTCTATTGGAAAAGAAAGTCAATATAATATATTAATTGATGGTGGATTATCAAAGACTTATCATAAATATATAAAAGCGGAAATACAGCATATAAAAGAGCTTGGACAGAAAATTGGTTTGATGGTATGTACACATATGGATAATGATCACATATGTGGACTTATTCAAGTTTTGAAAGGAACAAATTTTAATTTTATAGAGAACGTTTGGTATAATGGCTTCCTTCAAATTGTTAATAGTCGATTCTATTCTCAAAAAGAAAATATTTTTACAGAAAAAGATAATAAAATTTTGGATGAAATTATTTCCCAAGGAATGCTATTGGATGTAGATCAAGAAGTTGGAATAAATGAGGGAATGTCTTTGGGTGTATTAATAGAAGAAAGAAGGATACCCTTAAATTCAGCTGCTAGAGGACAAGCGATATGCTCAGAATTAGTAAAAAATAAATATGAAATTGCCCCCAGTATATTTATTACAATTTTAGGACCATCAAAAGATAATATTATAGAATTGGAAGAGTACTGGAAAAAGGAAATGGTTTCTAGAAATTATATGTTTAGAGTATCCGACAAGAGGAGGTTAACTGAAGCATTTGAATACCAAATAGAACGTATAAAAGCTATATACGCTAATGAATGCTTTAAAATTAGTGAGAATGAAGATTTGATGAAATATATTGGTGGTTTGACAGAAAGGGATGAATCTATAGTTAACAGAAGTTCAATTTCCTTTATTCTTGAGTATAATGATAAGAAGTTTTTATTTTTAGGTGATGCTGTAATTGATAAAACAATATTAAAAAACATTGAAAATTTAGTAGGATTTGAACATCGTTTTTCGGCAATAAAATTACCCCATCATGGAAGTCGTTATAATATTACACATGATTTTATTAGTCGATATAGCGCTGATGAATATTACTGTCTAACAAATTCTGTAAAGTATGGTCACCCGGATTTGGAAGTACTAGCTGCGATACTTTGTAAAGATTTAAAATTCAAAAAATTGATATTTAATTACCCTATAGATAAAGCATACTTTCTTGATAAAGAAGAATGGAAAGAAAAATACAATTATGAAATCATCATTGGTAATGGAAAAAACATGGTGGAAAGGATGTTCGAATGAGAGAACTAGTTATAGGTCAAATATTACGAGATGGAAAAGTTATGGGAACAGGATTTCTTGTAGAATCAGATATTGTAATGACTGTTAAACATAATGTTGTTACAGCGGATGAACTAATTACAGATGAATTTGAAGAAAAAGAAATAGTGTTTCGTATAGAAGATAGTGATGAAGTTATTGGAAAAACAATTAATTTGCTAGAGGCGATAGAAAAAGGGATTGATTGTGTATTCATTAGGTTGAGAGAAGTTCTATCCGAAAATGAAATGTACGGGTTGGTTGATGTTAAAAATGAAATTGTAGGGGGTGGCTGCCAGATAATAGGATTTCCAAAGATTTCTTCCCAAAAGACAACCTTGTTTGCTACTATTACAAATGTACAAGAGCAAAAATTGATATTTAATATAAAAAAGGAAAATCAATTACAGAATTATGAGGGCGTTTCGGGAGCACCTGTAATAATATTAGGAAATATTGTAGGTGTAATTACGAGGCAAGAAAATAGTGAGAGACTTGAGGCCTTACCTATAAACTACATTAATAAAGTCTTGAAATGTGAAGAAATTTTAATTAAGAAAAAGGAAATTCCTATTAATATTTCGGAGGGAACATTTAATTTAAGAAGTTTAAAGGAAAAGGTAGCGCAAGTAATTTCAATGGTGGGTCCTAGATATAACAAGGAACTCAATGTAAAAACAGGAACATATAGTAATTTAAGTTTCATGTTAAAAAAGGATGGAATAGTAGAGCGACTACAAGATATTAGTTCGCAAATGAAAGATTGTGCAAAGAAGTTGCTCAAATTTGACTCATATAATCAAGATGAAGGGGATCTTGTTTTAACGGAAAGCAGAAAAGGGATAATGGATATTGCTGATCAGCTGCAAACGTATAGCGTTGTCTTGGATTCTGGTTCATATGATGAAAGTAAACTTACAAAGGTATTAGAAAATATAAAGGAATGTGAACAAAATCTGATAAAGATATTTGAAATTGAAAAGAAGCGTTTTGAAGAAAAAAATGGAGATGGAACATATAATAATAAAAGGTGGAGGGGATTTATGGCTTCATATATGTGTACATTTCCAGCACAATATTTAGATGAATTACGGGAGGTAATTTCCATTATTTCTTCAATTGAAAGATTGTTGGATATAAGCTTGATGAATAATGCAAGGAATCAAGCGATTTTAATTACAGGGAAAGGGGGAATAGGGAAAACTCATTTATTATGTGATATTGTGCATGACTTTATTGAAAAAGATATTCCTGCAGTATTATTATTGGGAGATATGTTTAAGGGAAACAATACTGTCGATAATGTGATTATAAATTGGTTTCAGAAGGAAGAAACGATAGAGAATTTTTTTGCATGGTTAAACGAATATGGTAATCAAAATAATGTGTATATACCAGTTTGCATAGATGCTATTAATGAGGTAGCTGATGCTTCATATTGGAATAGTAATCTTCCATTAATTATTGCAAAAGCTGAGGCGTATTCCAACATAAAGATAATTGTTAGTTGTAGAAGTATATATTTAGAGGAATACCTTGATGAAGAAAAAATAGGTGGAATGTTACAAGTGCCACATAATGGCTTTGAGGAGATGGAAGTTGAGGCACTTGGTAGTTTTTGCGAATATTATGGTGTGAATATTACCTACGATACAACATGTGTTCCAGAATTTATGAATCCACTTTTTCTCAAGATGCTTTGCGAAATTGCAATAGAAAAAGAAGATAAGACGGTTGTGGTAGAAGATATTCAGACGTTAATGGAAGAATTCTTTGATGTGAAAAATAAAATAATATCTAAATATTATTTGGAGTATTTTTCAGTTAAAGATAAAGTTGTTTCATTAGCATTAAATGCTATAACGCAGTATATGGCCGACAATGATCGATATAGTATGTCTTGGTATGAACTTAGAATAATTATTGCTAAGGTATTAGATGGATTTGGAATAAAAGAAAAAACAGCAGGCTTTATTAAATTGTTAATATCTGAAAATTTGTTAAGAGAAGCGGATGAAAAGGGAACAGAGATTACATTTGCATATCAAAAATTTTATGAATATTTGTATGCTCAAAAATATGCGGATATAGGGATTGAAATAATAGTAAAGGCAGTTGAAGATAAAAAAATAACTTTAGGAACGCTTGAAATGATACAAATAATGTTTTTGCGAAATACAAAGGAGGAATTTATAAGTAGAATTGGTGATAAGATACATAGTGAAGCAGTTGAAACTTTCATGAGTGGGTTATATTGGAGGAATACAAAAGAGATTAATGAGAAAACAATTACCGAGGTTGAGAAATTACTATCTTCATCAAATGAATCTGATGTGAGGCGAGTAATATTAGGCTTAATGGCTGTTTCTACAAAGAATGACTGTGCTATTAATGCGTATTATATTCATGAAAAATTAAGAAATATGAATTCGTATCGGAGAGACTATGTTTTAAGCTTCTTCTTATTAAAACAATATGACCAAGTGAAAATTATTTCAGATATTTGCGAAAGGGCAATTGCATTAAAACGTACTACTTTTGCGGCAGATAGCATTTTGCTATGGAAAATAATATTGTGTTGGGGGACTGGGAGTAATGATATTAAATTAAGAGATAAAGCTAGTAAAGGCTTGACGAATCTATTTAGATTATATCCTTTGGATATGTTGACAATCATTTATATGTTTGAAGATATTGATGATGATTATATCCACGAGAGGCTATGGCAAGCCGTATATTCTTCTCTTGTTTTATTGGCAGAACAAACATATGTTGTGCCTATTTTGGAATATATAAAAAGTAGCATTATATTGGGAGGTATTTGGCCACAAAATGTTTTGTTGCGTGATTGTTTAAGGAATATTTTTGAATATGCATATTATAAAGGTTGGTGTACTGAGAAGGAAGTGATTTTGGTTAGACCACCATATAAGAGTAAACTTCATAAAATAAATAAAGAATTTGGATTACAATTCAAGAACGAGTTTTCCAACTTATATTGGAATTGTCAGGAGAGTGATTTTGCTAGATACACAATTCCATCAGAAGTTAATGATTATGGAGTAACAAAAGAAGACGTAGGCCTCATGATTTTTGAAGATATAGTAAAAGGCGGATATAAATTATGTGAAGAATATGATCGTTATATTGACTATACTTATGGATCGTTAAGAAGTCGTGATGAACAGGTAGAAAGAATTGGTAAGAAATATCAGAAAATATATCTACACAGAGAGTTGGGAAATATTTATGACAATTATAAATATTCACCTAGATTTAGACATGACGATGTAGAAATTGTATGTCCGGAACAGGGAATATCTTTTAGAGATATAGATTTGACAGTAATACCTCAATCTAATAATTTTGCTGGAGCCAAATTCGTATATCCATTTTATAGATATTGCAAATGGGATGATATAACCTGGTTTAAAAATAATGATGTTGAAAGATACATTTCGAATTTAATAGGATACATTTATGAAGGTGAAGAGTATTATATGCTACAAGGTTATTTGTCCTCAAAAGAAGTAGGAAAAAAGGAATTTCGAGAAGTATGGATGCAAGTGAGAACTTATTTATATTTCAAAGATGAGAAAGAGGATTTGTTGAAATGGTTTGACAAAAAAGATTTTGAGGGAAGATGGATGCCAGAAGGATTTGGACAACTATATGAATGTTGTATTGGGGAGTATCCGTGGTGTCCTACCATAATAAATTATCTAGGACAAGAGGAGGAGCAAGACTTTCGGCAAGAAACACCTGCTCCATGTTATTTAATTACGACCGCAAACGATTATACGGTGGAAAAGGATTCACCATTTTGTGTGAATGAGGAGAATTCATATATGTTTCCATCAAAGTATTTAATGGAAAAAATGAATTTGACATGGAATGGTTCATTTGGATATGCTGCAAAAGGAAGCGTTGTGATTGTTAATGGACAAAATAATACTTTATACATTAAGAAAAGTTTTTTACTTGAGTTTATGAAGCAAGGTAAGCTGGATATTGTATGGACTGTGTTGGGGGAAAAGCAAAAGATAACTGGTGGATTAGGGAGAGATTTTCCTGGAAGAGCAGAATTTAGTTATACATATTATTTAAATCAGAAAGATGAAGTAAGCCAAAATCACAAAGTATATAATATTATAAAAGCTGGAAGATTTTGATGAATTAATTGTTTCCTTTAGTTTTCCGCCAAGGCCCAATTCCGCCTTCCGGGCATCCGAATCACACCCTCAACACATGTGGAAAGTACGGTCCTGTTGCAAAGAAGAGGTGCTGACCCGGCACATTAAAGAAAGGGTAAAACAAAAAGAAAACAGTAAACAAAAGGAAGACATTAGAGTGCAATCATTTGGGGATGAGAAACACAATAATGTCTTTTTTTGATGTCTTTAGTGCAACTTATTACAGCTAACCTGCATGTTATTGCAGTTACATTGAAAAGTAAAAAATATTTGGTAAAGTCAGAATTGGAGGTGAGGAGAATGTTGTAACGTACAAAAAAAGAGAATATACTTATCCCATTTGAAAATGCAAGGATTGCATTATAAGAACTTCTGTAAAAGAAATGCCGCAATTTTAGGATGAGGATAAGAGATGAAAAAAATCAGAAAGATCGATGTTCCAATAAAGAAAAGTAAAAAGGGACTACGAGTAGCGGCATATTGCCGTGTGAGTACAATGTATGAAAGTCAAAAAAGCAGTATAGAAGAGCAAGTGAATTATTACAGAAAGTATATTCAAAATCAACCGGATTGGATATTAGAAGATATTTATGTAGATTGTGGAAGCAGGGGAAATACTATACAAAGGCCCAAATTTCAGGAGATGATTCAAAAGGCACTGAAAGGTGAAATTGACTATATTATTACAAAATCAATTAGTAGATTCTCCCGTAATACCGTAGACATGCTACAGACCATAAGAAGTCTGCAAGAAAAGGGTGTGATTGTACGATTTGATAAAGAGAATATTTCAAGCGCGGACAAGAACATCGAATTAATGATAACCTTATATACCATGTTAGCACAGGAGGAAATAAGAAATATGAGCCAAAACATACAGTGGGGCTTTCAACGTAGATTTGAGCAAGGCATCACTCTAAATAATTATAAATACTTTTACGGATTTGATGTAATAGAGGGTGAGTTGGTCATTAACGAGCAGCAGGCAGAAGTAGTAAGAAATATATTTAACTGGTACCTGCAGGGAATGTCGTTAGGACAAATTAAGCAGCAATTAGAAAAAGAGCAGATAAAGACTGCCTCAGGAAAAGATGTTTGGAGTAAATCCGTCATTCAAGGAATGCTTTGTAATGAAAAATATGCTGGGGACAGTATGCTTCAGAAATATTTTTCCCATGATTTCTTAAATCGGCAGAAGGAAAAGAATATTGGTCAAAAAGCTAGATATTATGTGCATGATAGCCATGAAGGAATCGTTTCAAAGGAAGTGTTTGAACAAGTGCAAAAAGAAATAGAACGCAGGAAAAATATAGTTGAGGGCGTGGAAGGTGTAAAGCAGAATCGAAAGTACAATGCGAAAAATGTAATGGGAAATCTTTTGGAATGCGACGAATGCGGAGCTCCTTATCGTAGAAGAACGGAAAGAGGCAAGGTAGTGTATCGCTGTGCCACAAGAGTAGAGAAGGGTAGAGATGCTTGTAAAGATTCGGTGACAGTGGAAGAGGAATGGATTAAGAGAGAATTAGGGGAAGGAGTTTGTGGGGGTGAATATCAAGAAGATATAGTGAGGAAAAAGGTGGAGAGGGTTTTGATAGGAAGAGATATTCGGTTAAAGATATTGTTCAAAGGTTAGTGACCAAGTCAGTGATCAAGTCAATGACCAAGTTGCACATGAAGATGCCAAAAGAAAAACACTTGAATTTTGTAAAACTGATAAGAACAAAAAGTTAATTTCTGAGCATACGTTAGATATGAAATTTATTGATAATATATTGGGTAGGATTACAACTGCATATTCGATGGCAATGTATGGGACATTAACAGACATTTGTTTACCAAATGCTGTATTTTTTCGTGTTGTTGATACAGAGATATTACATGTATTTTCAAAGAGTGATATTGAAGGACCGAATAAGTTGAATTATAATTATTTTATGAAAACATAAAAGTTGGGAGCATGAAAGCGAGTATAGAATTATCTGCCACCTGGATGATTTTCCAGCAATCCCATCTAAAATTTATATAGGTCTGAATTGTAGCGAGGAGCATAGGAAAGCACTTGTTGAAGTTGGTAAAAGCATTAATGTGTGCAAAGTATATCAAATGGAATTTGATGAAGATAGTGAAGTGTTTGGCTTAAAAAAGAGATTCTTAATATAATACATTGAAAAAGGAGCTATGATGTTATGTCGGATGAATTAAAAATCATAAATGATTAGGATGTACTGGCATATCGGCAAAGAAATTTCTGATATGCATGCAGATGCAATTTGGGGAACGGGTTTCTATAAGACGATGAGCCAGTCTTTAAAAGAGGAATTCCCAAGTGTAAGTGGTTTTTCGGTAACAAATTTAAAATACATGAAACGTTTTTTTGAATTCTATAAAAGCGATAGTGCAAATCGTCAACAGGTTGTTGACGATTTGGAAAAAATTTGTTCAATACCTTGGGGACACCATATTTTAATAATGACAAAATGTGAAAATGTAGAAGAAGCATTATTTTATGTGCGCAAAACATTAGAAAATGGCTGGAGTAGAGCAATGCTGCTTAACTTTCTGGATGTGAATCTTTATAATTCGCAGGGAAAAGCAATAACAAATTTTGATAGGAAGCTTCCGGCTTTACAAAGTGATTTGGCAAAAGAAGTGATAAAAGATCCGTACAATTTTGATTTTTTGACTCTAACAGAGGGATATCGTGAAAAAGAACTTGAGGATGCATTGACAGATAATATAACAAAATTTTTGTTGGAGTTAGGACAGGGATTTGCATATATTGGCAGACAACAGCCTATTATGATAGGTCAAAAAGAAATGGCAATTGACCTTCTTTTTTACCACATGAAATTGAGATGTTATATTGTCATTGATTTGAAAGTAGGCGAGTTTGATGCGTCTTATACTAGTCAGGTAGGAACTTATGTTGTTGCAGTAAACCATCAATTAAAAACGGATATGGATAATCCAACAATAGGATTGATTATATGTAAGACAAAGGACAATGTGGTTGCAGAATATTCACTTGAAGCTAGTAGTGTACCTATAGGGATTTCTGAATATCAGTTGTCAAAGGTTCTTCCAAAGGAAATTGAAAGCTCCCTTCCTTCAATAGAGGAAATCGAGAAGTCGCTGAAGGCTATTACAGGAGAGTAAAGCAGAATAAACATGAAAGAAGAAATGAACATAGATTTCACAGAAATAAAATGGTTGGAAGGAATGATATGATGCGAGATGATTTTAAACCATCAACAATAAACTTATTGGCAAATCGGGTTGGTTGGAAATGTAGCAATCCAGAATGTAGAAGAACAACGCGTGGTGCAGGAACAGAGCCAAACGAAATTATCAATATTGGCGTGGCTGCTCATATTACAGCAGCAGCTAAAGGTGGTCCTAGATATGATAATAATATGACTTCCCAAGAAAGAAAAGCGTATGAGAATGGAATATGGTTGTGCCAGTCATGTTCAAAATTGATTGATTCAGATGTACAACGATATTCGACAGATAAACTGAAGAAATGGAAAGAAATATCAGAACAAATGGCTGTACTTGAATTAGAGACAGGGACAGAAGGTGAATTTACAACGGACAGAGAAATTATTAAGTTTTTTCTATGTTGTTTTGACCGCTCGGCATTTAGAGATCCAATTTGTCAGGAAGGAAGAATGGAAGATTTTGATAAAGCAATTGAGGATACAATAATTGCCTTAAATACAGGTATTCTGAGAACTAGAGACGGAAAGATATTAAGAAAATCAGAAGGTAAATCAGCTATTAGTAATGATGAGTGGCGTGAAAAACTTAATGTAATTGGAGATATGTTATCGGCATTACGAAGACGATTGAAAATAGCTAAGGCAGCAGGGGCATATTCTACATATGGTGAAGAAGAGGTAATGTATTGTTTCAGTGATAGGCAGCTTGGAGAATGGTTTGATTCTACTCGTGAAGAAATTGTGAAAATCTTATCTTCAATTTGTGAGGATATGGGTATTTCAGGTTTGAGGTTTCCGCAAAATAAATACCGATGGTGAAATATATTGTTAGATTATATTGGGAAATGTAGGATGTAATATAATAGGTTTGTGGTTATAAGAATATTGAAAATAAAGAAGGGGAAGATATGCCATTAGTTTCCAGAGGATTTTATATTGATAGTAGGGAAGAACGCCCATATGAAGTAGAAACAACATATCAATTGAAGTATTACGTCTCATCAGCATTGATTTCAATAGATTATATATTAGATCCTATTGAAGAAATGATGCGGAAATTTGAGAATAAAGTGCAATACTATCGTTATTATGTTGATGGTCTGTTTTATTTTCTGGGGTTAATAAATGATAGATTTTTTTGTAAATCCAATAATAGAGATGCTGATTTGCAGGAAAAAAAGAAAGAACGTGTTGAGTTAAACAGAAGTAATTATCAATTTACAGAACAAGACTTTTGTATTCTCAGCAACAAAGTGCCGAGGAATATTATAGAGCATCTTGATGAGAGGAATGTAAAAACAATGATGGAGAGCAGGGGAGTTGGAGGTTTTAATGTTATTTTTGAAGACACTGCTTCCGAAATGGTAACTGCAATAACATCTCATAGAGAATTTTATCCGTATAATCTTGATTTGGTAAATAGAAAAATGCTGTTCTATAATATTCAGGCAAAAGCAGATGATGTACACGAATTTGATATTGATATTTTGAAGTTGCAAAATGAACTGAGAAAGCTTCAGAAATGTGTAAATGACTTTGCCGATTTCGTGAACGGGTATTAGTGCTTTATGTGAATTGGATTATTATACAAGGATACATTTCAATTGAAGAATACGCTATTTATTTTAAATACATAGTTGACAAGCATATGATAGTGAGGTGCGAACATGAATTTTTTAATTAATAGGTTAGATAATTTATTTATTGATAGCGAAAGTTTCGAGTTTATTCCTGAAAATATAAAAAAAATAAATATGAATGGAATGATTGTTGGTGCAAATGGTAAGTTTTTGGTTGAACAAAAGGATATAATGGTTTTAGTTAAAAAATCTGGTTTGAAAAATCAAATAGGCGAAAATATGTACAATGCTGTATTAAGGAAGCCAATGATGTGTTTTCTAATTCCTACACAAGAAGATGAATTTGAAGCTACAAAAGAAGAACTCGATCAAAAATATGGTATAAAGTTAATACATTTAAATAATTTTGCACAGGCATTTTCTTTGGGGTGTTGGTTTATAAAAGATTCTTGCGTTACAGCCAATTTTATTTATTGGATTAATATGTTTAACGGATACAACTCACAAGACACAAGAGATATGACCATAACTATGAGTAATGGGACGATATCAGAAATAAGACTAACAGATGTTGAAATGGCAGAAGCAATTGATAGAATGTATGAAGTATATCGTTATTTATTACCAGATGAGTCCGCAATGGGACGAGTTGAAAATGCATATAGCGTGGGAACAATGGTATGGAATATTGATAAAGCAATAAGTACGGAGGGAAAAAGTTTTGCAAGAGCGTTGATAATATTACAAGAAGCTCGTAGAACAGGAGTCTTATCGAGTAAAATAGATAGATATTGTTCCGTTTTGGAGTGTATATATGCAATAAAGAAAGAACATAAGAAGAATATATCCAACATTACTGCTGCATACATAGGGAATGATAGTGAGGAACAAGAAAGAATTAGAGAAAATATGAGAGATGCCTATGGGGTGCGTTCGGATGGTTCTCACGGAGAGAATTTGAAATATTTGCAAGAAAATGATAGGGAAAAATTAATGAGATTATCGACCGTTATCGATGATTATGTTAGAAGAGTTTTTAGAAAAGCCATCTCTGTAGAAAATTTAAATTATAATAATACTTCAGAAGAAAAAGCACGTATAAGAAAATATTTTAGTGACTTAGCGAAAACGGTTTATCCCGAATGATTTAGTTTATGTATGTTGTAAAGTTGGATGCAAATGGTGTACAGTAGACACAATGGTTTTGTTGTTTTATAGAAGTGGCCAGAATCAAGCCTCCAAGTCCCCAAAAGATTTGGAGGTTTTCTTCTGCCCATTTTTAGAGGAAAGTAATTTCCGAAACAAATAATCTGTGGTACAATATCCTCGAAGTTATACAAGTAGGAAAGTACCATAGAGAAAGAGCAGAACACAAATCACACGTAAGCCGGTCTGGCTTATATATCTGAAAAACAAATCTAATCTTTTTCTATGTCAGGTGCAAAGTGGTGCTTCATGCTTATTTTTGTAGGTTTTCTAGGGGGCTGTTGCATCATTTTTTAATCCAAGGCTTAACGAAAAGCCAGAGAATGTGCATCTTTATTGCACACTCATGGCATTGTGAGGTCGTGGTAAAGATGACGTATTGTGGTGATAAGAAGAAATAGCGGGGATGAACCACAAGATGTTGTTATTATAAGCAGAGATAGAAGCTAAAAAGGGAAAAGCAGAATGGTCAGTACGGTTATTCTGCTTTTCCCTTTTTCGGGTTCTCTTGCAGAGATATCTTTGCGGAGTCGCTTTTGGGAGTGAGCCGGTCATACTGGATGACTTTCTCTCCAGTACTGACAGTAATCTTTTCTTTAAAGAGTAAAGTGTATTGTGGTTGCCCAATCGTATAATCTTTCTTTTCTTTAGGAAAAAAGGAACGACAGAAAAATCGTCCTACAGTTTCTTTTTCCTTGATAAAAATATAAATATCATTCCCAGAAAAAGCGGTGGACAAAAGGTAGTCTGCTTCAATTAGGGAAAATTGATTCTGTTTTTCATTATAGCGGAAGATCAGTTTATTGCTGTCAAAAATCTGCTCGATATAGGAAAGAGGAGTGAAGCGGTTTTCAATCTGTCCTATGTAACGACTCTTACAGATGGAAGGATAAGTGATTGTTCCGTTCAGGATTCCGAAAAAAACGGATTCCCGGTTCTGCGTTGCAATACGCAGGTCTTTTAATTTCCCAAGCCCCATGAGATGATGAAAGTCGATAGGTTTAAATTCAATGGTGATATCTACAGATTTTCCTTTGCGCCCGATAATCAGATGATACTGTGTATCCAAAAGGGAGTGAAAGCCTTCGGCTGATATCTTTAATTTATCAAATGTCTGCTGTTCCATAGATGGCTTCTCCTGATAAAGGTAGATAAGTTGACAAGATGATGATAGTAAAAAACCGTCCTGCTTTGATGCAAGACGGTTTTAAGCATTTTCTTTCGGCTAAAGCCTACTCCGGTTTGAGGTTACTGCATAACCCCTACTGAAAGCTCCGCATAACAAGGCTTTCCGGTACGCTGTTATACTTCGACGCTTGGACAGACACACGCTGTTGCCTGTCTGTTACTATTATTATATGCTGGGTGCAAAAATATGTCAAGAAAAACAAAAATATCTGTTGGTAATTGGCGATGTAAAAGAATAGTGGTAAAATAATAAACACGTATTATTGGAACTGATGTTTTCAAAATTTGTTTGGTAATAGAGTTGTGTTTATGTATTATTATATTGGTGATCGCGGAAGATATAATATTTCTTGTTTTGAAGTTATCCCTTTACTAAGATCAAAGGGGACTGGAGAGCAGATTATAAAGCAATTTTTAAAAGAGAATAAAATTGCATCGAAAGATATATGTGTAGAACCAGTAAATATAGATGCAGCTAGGTTCTGGAGAAAATGTGGTATTGAATGTTACTGTGCATCGGAATAGTTATTACTTAGAAGGTATGATATGTGTTTTGGGTTATTGTTAAATGTATTTGAACATATGAGGAGAGATTGATGAACGAATTTTACAATAAGATGAAATATTTTGAAGATACAGAGGGCATACAAGAAGAAACGTATTATCACTATACTACATTAGAAGCCTTATATAATATTGTTAAGAATAAAACATTTTGGCTTACTAGTTTAAAATCATCAAATGATAAAAAAGAATTGTATTATAAAGCATCAGATTTTCTTGAAGATTTTTCCGAATTATGCGAAACCGAACAGGATGAAAATATTAAAAGATATTTCCAGTTGATTAACAAAAGTATTAAATCGCATGAGAAGGAATTTTATAGTGTTTTTAAAGAAAAAGTCACTCCATATGAACTCTGTTTATGTGAAAAAAAGATAATCTGACACATTGGGATAGATATGCAGCGGGATGTACTGGGGTTTGCATAGGATTTAATATATCTGCTTTAAGAGTACATATGCAAAGATTGAATTCTACAGCATTTGGAATGGGGTTATATGATGTAGGAAAAATTTTTTATGGCCCAGAACAGAGAAAAATACAAAAAAAATTTGAAGAAATTGATAGAGCAATGGCATTTGGAATAAAAAAAGTTTTGTTTAACCAGAAGTGGTATACGTAGTTATAAAGAATTATGTTTGAAAGAAGTATGGGGAGCAGGAGTAATACCAGAAATCATTTTAGGACCTATGTGTATACAAAAGCGAATTAAGGCGTTTTATCAAATCAAATGGACTTGAGGGAACAAAAATTATGGATTCCAAGGTGCCGATAAGATGATGTCAAAAAATTTGAATATATAAAAAGAGGGGGCCATCAAGGCTGAAGTCTGCCTTCCGGGAATCCGAATCACAGCCTCAACACATGTGGAGTCGGTAATAATGATGCAGAATTGTGGATTGAAAGGAAAATAAAAGGGTTTAACCACAAAATATAGCGGATTTGGTAAAAACACTGTGTTTTTATAGTTGTTATTTTTAGAGATTATGGTATGCTTAAGATTATGAATTATTAGCAAAAATTATTGGAGTATTAATTACCAATATGATATCCTGACACATAAAAATATTTTTCAGAAGGTGAACTAAGCTGGGCTTCAGTTGTTGCAAATTTTGCAGCAACCGGATCCGATGGAATAAGATATCATTTGGATTTTATAATCTTGATGTTATCATTTCTGCTGGTTTACAGAATGTTTAGAATTTCCTGTAAATACATATTCGGAGGCAATTCATAGAAATGGAATATTTTGAACCAATTAATGAGACATCTTATTTATCCGTTCCCAATGCACCGGTATACCGTAAAATTATGCGGTGTTTTTACCGTGAATATGAGAAGATGCATTTCCAGATATATAAAGAAGATATTTTCCAGCTGCTTAAACAGGATGAGACGTTTACGGGATATACCATGGAACAGTTGATGACAGATCTGGAAGCTTTGGTCAAGTGGAAAAATCTTACTCCGATCCAGGACCCTGGAAGGGTTTATACTATAGCGGATTACAAGAATAAGCAGTATCGCTATACCATGTCAGAGTATGCGGTTGAGATTGAACGTCTCACGGTGCGTCTTGAAAATCTTTTTTTGGAATCCGGCAATTTATCCACGAATTTTTTTGTTCGGCTGGAAAAAAGCCTGCAAAAGGCAGAAGAAATAAAAGATAGCAGTCTGAAGGAGATCAATGAGTGGTGGGGATTGCTCCAGGAGGATTTTAAAAGGCTTAACCAGAATTATCAGGATTATCTGCGGGATTTCTATTCCGGAAAAACGGAACAGCTCATGAAGTCAGTGGAATTTGTAGTACATAAGGACAAGTTTATTAAGTATTTGAATGAATTTGTGCAGGAATTGCAGCGTCATTCCAAGCGGATCGAGCAAATTTTGTCAGATAATATGCCGGTGATTGAAGAATATATTCTGTCAAAAGTGATACAGAGTGAATTGGATATTCCACATGCGGTTTTGCAGCTTCATGGAAATGCAGAGCCAGGCATACGTGAAAATGTGATGGGGAAATGGAATTCTCTGAAAAACTGGTTTATAGATTCACAGGGAAATGAGTGTGAGTGCAAAAAAGTTTTGAAAATCACGAATGATGTAATAAGAAGTATTATTCAGAATGCAGCGCTGATCGTTCAGCTCCAGAATGGCGGAATCAGCAGGAAGGATGATTACCGCAAGTTTTTGGAACTGTTTTTGAAATGTGAGGATTTGGAAGAGGCTCAGAAGCTATCGGCTCATGTTTTTGGAGTACAGAAAATACAGCATTTTAAGACATTGGAACCTCGCGAGGGGGAGGGTATCAATGACAGTATTTATAAGGACGAGCCTGCTGTTTTTTTGCTGAAACCTCATACAAGAGCTTATCGGGAGAAAAAAGACCGGAGAGGATTTACAGATAAGTCTTTGGAGAAATACATGCAGAGGGAGAAGTATCTGCAGAAGATCAAACGGCAGAAAGAGATTGTTATGTATTACATCAAGGATAACAAGATCACATTTTCAGAAATAGAAGAGGTTATTTCGGAGGAGACAAGGATTACATTTTTGCAGTGGATCACGCAGGCCAATATGAATTCCCGGAAAACAGGAAGGACGGAATATGGGCAGGAATATCGTTTGACGCAGACGAAGGGAAATTGTGTGTTAAGGTGCGAGGATGGAGATCTGGTTATGCCTGCGTTTGTATTGGAGTTTATAACATTATGAATGAATTCAGAACACTATTAGAGAATTTCTGGATCTGTAAGGATACAGATAAGGAAACGTATTACAAAGTGAAGAGGGATATTCCGAATTTTCAGCGATTTATCAGGGAGCAGCTGGGCTGGAAGCTTGTTCATACGGAAAATTTGTTAAAACTAGAGAAAAGACCGGCTCATGCGGAAGGGTTTATGGGAATCGGGGAATTTATGGAGATCAGGGACTACTGTATTTTGTGTGTAGTGCTGATGTATCTGGAGGATAAAGAGGAACAGGAGCAGTTCCTTTTGTCAGAGCTGATTGATTATGTTGAAGCGCAGCTGAAATCTTATGTATCCATAGATTGGACTTCTTTTACACAGAGAAAATCCCTGGTTCGTGTTCTGCAATATATGGAGAAACTACAGATGCTCCGGGTATATGAGGGACGCAGCGAGGCCTTTGGCTCGGAGGCAGGACAGGAAGTTTTGTATGAAAATACCGGATATTCAAAGTATTTTGCAACCAGCTTTCCAACTGGTATCTCTATATTTGAATCCTGGGAGGATTTTGAAAAGACAGATTTTGAAGAATTTCAGGAAAACAGAGGCGCATTGCGCATCAACCGTGTGTATAGGCAGTTGGCGGTGTGTCCGTCTATGTACTGGGAGAACAGTGAGGACGCAGATTCGCTGTATTTAAAAAATCAGCGTCAGTGGGTTGCAAAATATATCAATGATAACATGGGAGGAAATCTGGATCTATACAAAAATATGGCATGTATCTCATTGGACGGGGACGATTGCTATGGTTCTGTTCACCCAAGAGACGCCATGCTTCCGGAGATTGTTCTTATGGTCTGTGGGAGGATACAAAAAGAGGTTTCAGAGGGGAATTTAGAAAAGCAGGAAAATGAATGTATTTACATGACAAGGGAACGCATTTCAGACGTGATTTTGTCCTGCCGCAGAGAGTGGAGCAGCGGGTGGAGCAAAGAATATCGGGAAATGGATGAGGAGCTGCTTGTGGAGCATGTGTTAAAATATATGAAAACCTGGCTGATGATTCGAAATGACGGAACGCAGATTACCATATTTCCGTCTGTGGGAAGGACAGCAGGAGTTTATCCGGAGGATTTTAAGGGAGGTACCGGGGAGTGAAAGACCGCTTTAAAATGAACCGTATAGGGTTCGTGAATTTCTGGTTATATGATGAAGAAGAGTTTGAATTTGTGGATGGAAAGCTTCTCCTGCGTGGGCAAAATGCGTCTGGTAAATCCATTACAACCCAGAGCTTCATTCCCTTTATATTGGACGGTGACCGTACGCCGAGCCGGTTGGATCCCTTTGGGTCCAGCGACCGGAGAATGGAATATTATTTCCTGGGGGAAGAAGGGAAGGATGAATCCACAGGATATTTATTTTTGGAATTCAAAAAAGAGAGGTCGGAAGAATATCGCACCATTGCCATTGGACAGAGGGCAAAAAAAGGAAAACCCATGGACTTTTGGGGTTTTATTATTTTGGACGGGCGAAGGATTGGCTATGATCTGAAGCTGTACAAGGAGATTGGTTCAAGCAAAATCCCTTATGACAGAAGGGAAATGAAAACAGAGCTTGGAGATGACAATTTTTTTACGACGAGCCAGAGTGAATATAAAAAAGCGGTCAATCAGTACATTTTTGGATTCCGGAAAGCGGAGCAGTATGAGCAGTTTATTAAATTGCTTGTGAAGGTCCGCGCTCCCAAACTTTCCAAGGAATTTAAACCCACCAAGGTATATGAGATCTTGAATGATTCTTTGCAGACGCTGACAGATGAAGATCTGCGCGCTATGGTGGATGCTATGGAAAAAATGGATGAGATTCAGGAAAGCCTGGAGATTTTGAAGCGAGCCTTTGATGATGTGAAAATCATACGGAATGAATATACCAGGTATAATCAATATATGCTTGCGAAAAAGGCACAGGCTTATATTGCAATGAAGCAGAAGATAGAGACAGAACAGTGCCAGCTTGACATACAGGAGCAGAAGCGGCAGGAGACAGAGGAGGCCAGAAACAGCAAGAGCCGGCGTCTGGCTGACTTAGAGGAGCAAAAAAAGCTAAAAGGAATTGAGCGGGCTGGACTTCTGGATGCGGATCTGGAGGGAATCGACCGTAAGTTAGAGCAGGCCAGGGGAGAGAAAGAAGAAGCTGCCGGGAAGGTTGCCGATTGGGAGAGTAAGATCCGGGATTATCAGGAAATGATCTGGCGGGGAGAACGCAGAGTGAAGGAGATCATGGCCTGCCTGGAACAAATACAGCAGGAGATTGGGGAAGCCAAGTTGGAACTGGGAGAGCAGCAGGAGATTATTCAGTGGGATCAGCACGAGGCGGCTCTTCAGATGATAGACAGAGGCGATCATGAGAAAAGCGGTGAAATTGTAAAAAGCCTTGATTCGCTGAAAAAACTGCTGGCTGAATGTAAAAGGGAAATACATGAGTATGAGGAGCGATCCAGACAGTATGATGAACTTGCGGCGCAGCTGGAGAAACTTCATACTGAAAAAGCAGAGGCTCAGCAGAACTTTAAGGCTGCACAGGAAGATGTTGTCCGCTGTGTGGATCAGTGGATCACAGATATCTATGCAGCAGAGAAAAAATCCTCTCAGTGGAGTCCTGACAGCGGGATTCTTCCAATACTGGTGGAGAAAATTCGGGAGTATCAGTCGGCAGCAGATGCAGAAACAGTACAGGCGCTTTTGCGCACCGATTATGAGCGCCAGCGCCAGGGACTCATGGATCTAAAAAGCAGTCTGGAATATCAGAAGAAAATCCAGGAGGAAGAACTGGATCAGGAAAAAGAAAAGCTTACATGCCTGCGGAATTCAGGGGAATTGGAGCCGGAGAGGGACGAGAGTATAGAGCGTTCAAGAAAGGCGCTTAAGAGGGCTGGTATCAAAGCAGTACCTTTTTATAAAACTGTGGAATTTTCTAAGAATCTGGATGAGACGTACTGTGCAAGGCTGGAGGCTCAGCTCCAGAAAATGGGAATTTTAGATGCACTTGTAGTATCTGCGGATGATTTTGAGAATATCAGAAAGCGGTGTCCCGGTTTTTTGGATACGGTTTTGTATGTGAAAGGGAATGGAGGTTCCGGCTTTTCCGGTCTGACTGTCAGCGAAGAGCTGGAACCTGCTCTGAAAGAGACCGTTCAGAGGATTCTCAGCAATATTTATGAAGATAAAGAGGATGGACAAGGAATTTACCTTGGGAAAGACGGGACTTTCAAACAGGGGATTCTGGCTGGTAAAGCAGGCAAAACCGGCAGTGCTGAGTTTGTGGGAGTTCTGGCGAGAAAAAGACGGAAGGAACAGAAAATCCGCGAGCTGGAAGGCCGGATTTCTGAAATTACAGAAATAATTGTAAGCTTGGAAAAAGAGATTACAGCGGTGCAGGAGCATTTGGAAAAGCTGCAGGAAGAATATCAGAAGCTCCCTGGCTTTTCAGAGATTAACGCTGCCTTAGACCAGGAAAGGGAATGTGAATACAAGCTGCAAAGGACATGTGAGGAATGTGGGAAGAAAGAGGCGCAGGAGCGGCAGCTGATATTTAAAAAGAACCAGCAATACCAGACAATGCTGCAAAAGTGCAAGCCATTTCCCTATGGCAGAACAGAAGAAGCCTATGAGGAAGCCTATAATGCGCTGGAAGAATATAGCCGCATCTGGCAGGAGATCAGGCAGGCAATGCTGCAGCTTCGGACGGCTCAGGAGAATCTCAGTACAGAGAAGGACAGGAACGTTCAAAGTGAACAGCTGATGGATGATGCTTTTGCAGAGAAACGCAGCTGGAGTGCGAAAGAAAAAGAGAGCGAGATTCAGATTCGGCAGTTTGAGGAGTACCTAAACCGTCCGGAAATTGCAAAAAAGGCTGGCCGGTTAAAGCAGCTGAAGAAAGAGCTGGAAGAAATTGGAACCGAGTGTGATACTTTAAAAAAAGATTTGGTTATTCTGGGGGAAAGGCTACGGGTGATTCTGGAAGATGAGCCAAAACTAAAGGAAAGCCTGCGCCAGAAAATTATAGCAGAAACCTGCCTGAGGAATTATTTTGAAGAGGAGCTTGCGCTAAAACTGGTATTTGACAGAGAAAGCCAGGGAATCTTTGAATGTGCTAAGAGAGCGGTGTCGGTATTGCGGGAAAGCGATAAGAACAGAGAGCCAACGGACCTGCTGCAGGCGCTGCATCAGGTATATCAGCGCCATAACGGAAGTCTGGTCAATTACGGTACATCTTTGGAGGAATGTTTTGACACGCCGGTGGAGGCAGCTCTGGAAACAGAGGCTGCTGGCGCAATACGAAAGCGGGTGCGGGTCGTTTCCTCATGGAATGGGAAAAGGGTATATCTGGAGGAATTTTACGGCATCTTGAAACAGGGCATTGATGAGACGGAGCTGCTGATCCAGAAGAAGGACAGGGAACTGTTTGAGGATATTTTGTCCCAGACCATCAGCCGGCAGCTTACGGACCGGATTGCAGAAAGCCGGAAATGGGTTTCGGATATGTCGCAGCTCATGCGGGAGATGGATACCTCTATGGGTCTGATCTTTTCACTGGACTGGAAACCCCGTAAAGCAGAGAATGATATGGAGTTAGACACCGCGGAGCTTGAACAGATTCTGCTCAGAGATCATATGCTTCTGACCATAGAGGATATAGAGAGGGTTGCGGCGCATTTTAGAAGCCGAATCCGCATGGAGAAGCTGAAACTGGAAGAAAAAGGCGACATGATCAATTACATGGATCTTGTCAGGGATGCGCTGGATTATCGCAAATGGTTTGAATTTCACATGTATTTCAGGCGTGGAGAAGGAGAGCGGAGGCTGTTGACCAATGCGGCGTTTAACCGTTTCAGCGGTGGAGAAAAGGCTATGGCCATGTATGTTCCTCTTTTTGCAGCAGTCAACGCACAGTATAAAAAAGCGGAGCAGGAAGACCATCCGCGAATCATTGCTTTGGATGAGGCATTTGCAGGAGTGGATGACAAAAATATCAGTAGTATGTTTGAACTTGTGCATAAGCTGGATTTTGATTATATCATGAATTCCCAGGCTTTATGGGGATGTTTTGAGACGGTAAAAGGACTTCGGATTGCAGAACTTTCAAGGCCCCAGGATTCGCAGATTGTTTCAGTGATCCGTTATACATGGAATGGACGTGAGAAGATATTAGATGTGCAATAATAAAGAATGTGCAAATTACTTTAAAAGTCAGCGGGCATATCACAGATGCTTTGAAGAATTTAGAAAAAAATGGAAATCTTACGGAAAAGCTGCGGGAAGAATTACGCTTAAACAGACTTCGGAGGAAGAGCGGCGGGCAGTGGGCGGCATAATCGGCAAAGTATTTTATGAGGGAACAATTCGGTTTTCTTTCTTGGAATTTGAACAGGGACTGCAAAAAACACGTTTCGCGCCGGTGGATATGAAAGCGGTGCTGGAGGAATATTTCGGGGAGCCGCTGATTACCACTCAGGGGCGGCAGAGAGAAGAGCAGGAGAGAAGAAAAAAGTTTCTGGACAGAAGCTGCGGATATTTTGAAGAAAATGCCGGAAGAGAAGCTGCGGCGCTTGTATGGTTGCGGAAAATGATCTCTGAGAAAAAATATGGATATCAGCTGTTGATGAGGGAGTACGCAAAAGATGAAAAGCAGGCGGAACTGCTGGTGCGGAATGTAGGGAACGCAGTGATGAAGCTAAAAGAGCTGACGGATAAGGAAGATGAATATCCGTTAGCCGTGCTGGCTGCTGAGATAACAGATAATCCCCATTACTTTGACCGCAGCACAACAGCCGGATTGCTTTTTGTACATGCAATCTGCTGCTGCGAAAATATGGAATTGCCCGAAGACGCACATCAGTGGCGGAAAATGCTGACGCAGGTTTCGATTGTTCCGGACAATATATCCTCCATGGTTCATGGTTATGGACTCCGGCTGCTTACTAAACAGGGATGGCATGGGGCCTATGATACGTTCTGTGAGCGAAAGGAACCCTATGTTATTACCATGGAGAATATGAAAGGGATTATCGGTGTACAGGCAGTGGGGGAGAAGGCGTATATAGTTGAGAATGAGATGGTCTTCAGCTATTTGATTCATAATTTGAAAAATTCGGACTATACCCTTCTGTGTACTTCCGGTCAGCCCCGTTCTGTGGCACAGGTGCTGATTACCTATATTCTGGCCAGTGGGTCAAAAATCTACTATAATGGAGATATTGATCCGGATGGGATCTGTATTGCGGATAGACTATGGAAGAAATTCGGGGATCGTATTCATATATGGAGAATGTCGCCGGAGGATTATGATAAAAGCCTCTCAAAAGAAAGAATAGGGGATATTGGAAGAGCAAAGCTCGAAAATATAGGTCATCCTATATTGAAGAAAACGGCAGAGTGTATGAAAGAAAAGCAGCTGGCCGGATATCAGGAAAATATGCTGAAAGAGTTGCTGGAGGATATGCAAAACTGAGGCGGGGATACAGTTAAAAATTAGGTAGGACATCTTAAAATCTTATGGTTCAGCCAAGATTGTATTTCGCTTAGGGGGAATCATAATTATTTCTCAATATATGCGGAAGATATCATTCTGTTGCAGCAGAAAGGCAATATAAAATAGCTATGACAGGTGGATTACAATGGATAAAATGGAAATTATCTTATTTACAGATGGCCAAATTATTTGAGCGCAATGTAAAAAACAATTGAAAAACATATTAATAACGCTTTGAGAGAGGAATTGCAAGACCAACCTGCAACTGTCGCAAATTTTGCGATAGTTCAAAAGGACAGGGAAAGAACCGTAGTGAGACGGGTTGATCACTATAATTTGGATGTTGTAAAAGCGTATAATATTAAGTAGAGGAATTTGTCTAAAGGGAATAGCGAGGTGAGAAATTGGATAATCGAAATTATATGGGAAAGAATAAAGATGGAGTAATATTCCCTGTTGCTCCAAATCTTTCCGAGATGAGTGATGCTTATTTGAAATTTATAGAAGAAGTGAAACATAAAATATATGAGGAAGTTTGCGGATAGTTGGCCTGACTTTGAAATTGTGCAACGGGTAGTTGCACAAATACCATGGCGAACTAATATTTCTTTAATGGACAAACTGAAAGATGAAGAAAGTCGTATTTGGTATGCTTATAAAGTAATTGAAAATGGCTGGAGTAAAACGATTTTAGACTTGCAAATAGAAAGCAGACTAATGGAGCGTTCTGGTAGGAGTGTTAATAACTTCTCGGAAGCACTTCCGCCAGCGGATTCCGATATGGTTAATCAGGCGTTTAAAGATCCGTATCTGTTTGATTTTCTCGGAACGGATATGCCTCGGCGGGAGATAGAGATTGAACGGCAACTTACTGAACATAATCAGAGCTTTCTGTTGGAACTGGGGCAAGGGTTTGCGTTTGTAGGCCGACAGGTACATTTGGAAGTAGGCGGTGATGATTTTTATCTCGACCTTTTGTTTTACCATCTGAAGCTGCGGTGCTTTGTCGTAATTGAGCTAAAAGCCTGTGACTTTGAACCAGGATTTATTAGCCAACTAAATATGTACCAAAATGTGGTTGATGATATTCTGCGACACCCGGACGATAAGCCAACTATTGGTTTGCTGTTGGTAAAGGGTAAAAACGAAACTGTAGTAGAGTATTCTCTGGCCGGCTACCAGAACCCCATTGGCGTGTAAAAGTAGATGCGACATGAAACGGTGCTTTTATTTGTGATGTAAATAAAGTTAGACAAACGAAACTCCGCCAAGGGTGAGCCACGTCTTTTAGACATCATTATTATCCACTCACCACATACAGAATGTTGCGTGAAATTAGAACGAAGAGAAAAATAGAAGAGGATAATTTTATGGAACCATCGAAACGTGATTGGAAACTTTATAGAGAAAAAGTATCTGGTTGGCAGGAATATTATATGGAGCGGCTCATTGAGGATTATGTTGCTTACTTAAACAGTAATGAACCTGCTTCAACAAAGTTTTGGACAATGGAGAAGCGTATGAGACAGGATAAGAAAACACCTGGGGTCTGTATAGAACTTAGTAAAGGAAATATGATATTTGATCTAGTCCGTTTTTTGCAGGATGAAGTAATTGTATTTGATGATTTGGACGAATTTTCAGAGGAACTAAGGGAAAACGTAAAGCTTTTGAAGGAAAGATTCGGCTGATTAAAATGTAAAAGGACGGACTACTACGAATGGAGGTGTGAGTACAGATATGTATATATGGAAAAATGTAACCGAATTATTTTCAGAATCGAGGGCGTAAAAAATTCTGTGTCTATGGGAGATTAGTTCCTCTGATAAGAGATAGATATGTAAAATTTTATTGTCGATTTTGTGACTTTTTTACTTTATAGGAAACTCCACAAATCGGCAAAGATGGTGTATAATAGACTGGAAATAAAAAATGGCATAGCAAAAGAGCGAAGATGCAACTTCGCCATGACGTTGTCTATGTAGTTTTTTGTTTTTGGTTTAGGCTGCACTATCTGACGGTAGAGAAAGGATAAGGCGTATGGATCTATCCATATCCCATAACCTTTCGATAGCGTTCAAATAGTGCAGTTTTTTTGTGGTAAACTTCTAAAACCAACATAGAAGTGCCACACTTCGGGCATCTGAGCGGATCATAGCCAAAGGCCAGAAGAATCGAATTACGCCAGTCCAGTAATCGGGAAAGATATTGCCGCTTCTGATGGGATAAACATTTCCGGAGATTTTTTTCCTGTTTATGGTGTTTTGCATAAATGCCGTAGTAGCGGACCATTTTAAAGTGCCTGTCAGGGATATGTACGATCAGCCGTTTGATAAAGTCAATGGCAGGGATGCATTCTGTGATTGTTTTATGATCCTCATGGCGCTGATAATGGAACGTCACACAATCCCCGTCATAGGCATCAATCCTGGAAGTGGCAATGACAGGTCTTCCAGGATATCTGCTGATGTATTTAAGGGTGACATCAGGAGGACACAGGTTAGGTTTGGCTCTAACATAAAAGCCTTCGGGATGGCCTTTGTAGCTCTGATTCTTAAGCTTGAAGAACATACGCAGGATGACATCCCTGACCGAATGGAACAGGCAGTTAAGGAGTGAGTGGTCCTTAAGAAAAAAGCTACGGAGTTCTTCGGGGATTGTAAAGACACAATGTCTGTGGTTGCGGAAAACAAACGGATAACCAAATATAAAGAGAAATGGTGTGCATAGAAAAATGCCTGCACTCCAAACCGAAATGCAGGCATCGTCCGCACTAAATTTTAGATATTTCACCTGTCTGCTTGACAAGGGGCTGATCAAGATTATGCAGTATACCTGACGGGCATTTGCTTACGCAAATCAGCATATATGTTTTGTGAAATACAGACTATATATACATTTCAAATTGGATGATAACGGACTATTTTGAAGGCCTGTTACGGGTGATACCGGCCATTTCAAAGTCCTTTCGGGTCAGTACTTAATCACATTATAATTCCGGAAAAGCTGTCATCTATTATCATCATACCATTATCATGCCATCATCATTCTGTCGCACTCCATCATCCCTCCGGATCCTTAAAAATAGAAAATCCCGGCGGAAAATAAGTAAACAGCAGAAAACAAATCAATAAAAGAAACACGGCCATGGATGTTACATGGCTGTATTTTTCCAACAGACAGCTCCCTGACAGTCCGCGGTATATGAGAAAGGCCGCAATGACGCAGATGTAAAATATTGTTATATCCACAGCCAAAATGCTATGTCCCAGCGCGCTTGTATAAGAGTAATACAGTACCGGCATCAGGAGCGTTCCCATAAGCAGTCCTGCGTGAAATGCAGATATACGGCAGGCGTCGGTCTCGCCCTTTAAGCTCCATAGTCCAAACAGAAGCATGGGGAAAAACAGCAGTTTCATATGTTCCCAGACAGACTCGTTGACAGGGGCGATAAGGCCGATAAGGGGATTGCGGCCGGACCAGCGGTAGGTGAAATGGAGAAGGGTCCCCAGTAGGGATACGGACAGAATTCCGGCTATTGTTAGTGAAATATTCATACGCACCTCCTGTTACACTGTATGAAATAGGGACATATGATAGAACATTGGACAAAGAACGAAAGGGCTTTTGTTTTCTTTTTGACAAATATTATAAAACAATGTACACTGAAAATGTAGTTTAAAGTCAGGAATATGCCTACGGAGGATGACATGCTGAGGGATAATAAGGAGGACGGATTCAGTCCGGGTTTCATGCTGCATTTGTGGACGGCTCAGACAGACGCAGTCCTTGATTGTATCAGGGAGAATGGATTTTCCCAGGTAAAGATGGAATTTATTGACAGGAAGTATGAGGAGAGCGCCTGGGTGTTTAAGGAGGCGTATGGATTTTTCAAACAGAGGGCCGGGCTCTTGGTCAAACCGCCTGAGGGAGCTGAATCTCCTATCTGGCTTTTTTTCGACCGGAGCTGGGTGTATTTGTCCCAGGACAGTTTTCTGCTGGAGCTGTCCATTCCCAGGGAACGAGCGGTCCTGTTTGGCCGTGAAAGGTGGCAGAAGGTTCTGAATCTTTCCTATGTGGGAAAGGATCGGGAGGACGAAGCCCGTTTTGAACAAAAGATGAACCAGATGGGTGTGTCTGCTTACTGGGAAGTGTTTCAGTCTCCCTTTTACCCATACTTGAAGTCGGAAATCAAGAAGAGTTGGAACCGCATATTTGACATAGACAATATGGAACAGACAAACCTGGGAGCCGCCGTATGGCAGATCAGACAGGAGGATGTGGTGGGGATTAATTCCCATTCAGCTTCAGAAGAGAGGGATGGTTTCAGTGGAAAATGAACGAGTGAGGAGAAAGTATTTTAAGGATTTAAACAGAAAGGTTTACATAGAGAGGGCATTGGAAATCATTAGGGACGAGGGGACTGAGGCCATTTCCATACGCAGGATGGCCAAGGAATTTCAGTGCAGCACCACCAGCATGTACCGGTATTTTGAGAATGTGGAAGAGCTGCTCTATTATGCCAACCTGGGGTATCTGGATGAGTATCTGGAAGAGCTGAATATTCACGAGAAGGAGTGGCGTGATATCTGGGACATGCACATTGGCATATGGGAATGCTACTGCCGCATTGCCTTCCGCTATCCTCAGGCTTTCGATATCATATTTTTCAGCTCTGCCAGCCGGAATCTGACCACAGCCATCCGTGAGTACTATGATATGTTTCCGGAACGAATCAATATAGTCAGCCCCTATCTCCAGGTCATGCTCCAGTCCACGGACCTGTTTGAGCGCGACATGGTCATGGCGGAGCGCTGCGCCCAGGCAGGCGTCATTACGATGGGGAATGCCATGAAGATGAACCGGATGGTCTGCCTTTTGTATAAGGGGTACCTGAAGGACATCCTGGATTATGGTCTGAAACCGGAAGAAATCGAGGATAAAGTCCAGGAGTTTAAGCGTGATGTGGAAGTCATCGTAGGTATATATGCCAGCGATACCCTGGGCCATGATTACATGGCAAATGCCAGATAAAAAACCATAAGAAACAGAATGAATCGCCGCGGCCGTCAGAAGAGACTTCCGTGGCTCATTTTTTATGAAGCCGGAAAATATGTAATGGGTCAGAAGGATTTGATATGAGCAGAAAAACAGAAAACGGATATTATACGGTTTACACCAGGCAGTCCAAAAAGGTGCTGGAGGAACTGGAAAATACGGGTGTCTACCGGGTAAAGGAGGAGTATATCAGGATGAAAAATGACGCTATTTCAGAGTATTACCTGAGGCTTTACCGGTGGTTCGCCGAGCGGTGCAGGGAGAGAATCGATGTTCCCCAGGGGTGCTCATTTCCCATATGGCTGTCCATGCATGATGAATACAGGCTGAGGAACACAGAGGATACGGTGTGTCTCACGCTCAGGATACCCGGGGAAAAGGTTTATGTCATTTCTGAGTATGCCTGGGGGTTCAGGGTCAATTATATGTATGTGCCGTTTAACCTGGAGGATGAGCGCGCGTTTAACGAGGAGCTGAAACGGTATGGGATTGAGAATGAGATGGCTCTTGTTACAGAGGCGTTTGGCAACTACTATCCCATGCTGAAAAAGAGAATCATAGCCAGCTGGGACCGGGTCTTTGAACTGGAACCTAATTCACCGGCGGACGAATTAGGGGTATGCTTTGAAATACAAGGTGAATGGATACAAAATATTGAGTCCCTTACATGATGCATAAAGTTACCATGGTATTATCCAACAATGTTCTGAAAATCGTCAAAATGCACAAAAAACCTTGCAAACCGGACAGTTAATGTTAAAATATTAAATGTTAATAGCCAGAACTATAGAAAATTTCTATAAGAAAGGAGTAGTTCATTTATGAAACTGGAACTGGGTAATTTTTATGTGAAGGACATCGTTTTTGGTGACAAAACCAAGTATGAGAACGGTATCCTTACGGTAGACAAAGAGGATTGCCTTGCCTTTGTCAAGAGAGACCCACACATCACGGAGGCAGATTTAAGGATAGTAAGGCCTGGCGACATGGTGAGACTGGTACCTGTTAAAGAGGCGGTAGAGTGCAGGGTAAAGGTAAATGGGGACGCGCTGTTCCCGGGTTACACAGGACCACTGTCACAGGCTGGAGATGGAAGGACACACTGCCTGAAGGATATGAGCCTTTTGGCTGTTGGAAGTCACTGGGGAGGTTTCCAGGACGGATTGATTGACATGGGAGGGGAAGGCGCTAAATATACATATTTCTCCAAACTTAAGAATCTTGTGCTGGTTGCAGATACAGACGAGGAGTTTGAGAAACGAGAACAGCAGAAGAAAAACAGGGCTATCAGGGAGGCGGTTCACAAACTTGCCGAGTACATTGGTTCCTGTGTAAAGGATATGGAGCCGGAAGAGGTTGAAAGCTACGAGCTGGAACCGGTTATCAGGAGAGCTCCTGAGACGGAAAAGCTTCCATCCGTTGTATACGTGATGCAGCCTCAGTCTCAGATGGAGGAGATGGGTTACAACGACCTCTGCTATGGATGGGACTGCAACCATATGCTTCCCACCTTCATGAATCCCAACGAGGTTTTGGACGGAGCCATGATTTCGGGAAGCTTCATGCCATGCTCTTCTAAGTGGGCAACCTATGATTTCCAGAATTGTCCTGTTATCAAGAGGCTGTACAAGGAGCACGGCAAGACCCTTAACTTCCTGGGTGTCATCATGTCAAACCTGAATGTTGCACTGGAGCAGAAGGAGCGTTCCGCGCTGTTTGTGGCGCAGATTGCGAAATCCCTTGGAGCGGACGCCGCCCTTGTGACTGAGGAAGGCTACGGCAATCCGGACGCTGACTTTACGGGCTGCATCGTGGCTCTGGAGGAAGCCGGAGTTAAGACGGTTGGTCTTACAAATGAGTGTACAGGCCGTGACGGCAAGTCCGATCCCCTGGTTTCCATGGATGAGAAGGAAGATGCCATTGTTTCTACCGGTAATGTTTCTGAATTGGTTGAACTTCCGCCAATGCCGGAGGTAATCGGCGAGCTGGAAGCCCTTGCAAGGGATGGTCTGTCAGGAGGCTGGGCCGGGGATGAGATTTTAGGGCCGTCTGTCAGGCCGGATGGATCCATCATCATGGAAAACAACGCCATGTTCTGCGGAGACCAGATTATCGGCTGGTCTACCAAGACTGTCAGGGAATTTTAAGGAAAATCAGTGAAAGGAGTTTCGTTATGAAGAACGTTATCTGTTATATCAATCAGTTCTTCGCGGGCATTGGCGGAGAAGACAAGGCTGATTACAAACCGGAAGTCAGAGACGGCGTCATGGGCCCCACAGCAGCCATTAACCAGATGCTGGCAGAGATTGACGCCCGGGTTACCACAACCGTTATCTGTGGTGACAACTTTATGAGCACACACAGAGATGAAGCCATTGAAAGGATTCTGACCGCATTAGAGGGCAGGGAGTTTGATCTTTTCCTGGCCGGACCGGCCTTCCAGGCAGGCCGCTATGGTGTTGCCTGCGGCGAGATTGGAAAGGCGGTCTCCGCCAAGTTCGGCGTACCGGTCATCACATCCATGCACGCGGAGAACCCCGGCGTTGAGATGTTTAAGAAGGATATGTACATCATGATGGGCAGCCATTCCGCGGCCAGCATGAAGAAGGATGCAGGCGCCATGGTAAAGCTGGCTGATAAGCTGTTAAAGGGCCAGACACCGGAGGGACCGGACGCAGAAGGGTATTATGCAAGAGGAATCCGGCATCAGGTATGGCGTGAGGACGGCGTCGCGGCAGCAGACCGCGCAGTGGATATGCTCATTGCCAAGGCTACAGGACAGCCCTATCAGTCTGAGCTGATTATTCCTAAGAAGGACCTGGTACCCATTGCACCGGCTCTTAAGGATTTAAAGCATGCCAGGATTGCATTGGCCAACACCGGCGGTATTGTTCCTGTGGACAATCCGGACAGGATTCAGTCCGCATCTGCAACACGCTGGGGCAGATATGACATCTCCAAGATGGACCGATTAGAGAGCGGTGAGTTTAAGACAATCCACGCGGGCTTTGACCCGGCGGCTGCCAACGCGGACCCCAATGTCATCATGCCTGTGGATGTTATGAGGGAATTCCTGAATGAGGGCAAATATGGTTCCCTCCACGATTATTTCTATTCAACCGTAGGAACCGGAACCACACAGGGAGAGGCCAGAAGAATGGCCAAGGAAATCATACCGCTTCTGAAGGAGGACCATGTGGACGCCGTTATCATGGTCTCCACCTGAGGGACCTGTACTCGTTGCGGGTCAACGATGGTAAAAGAATTTGAGCGCGCAGGCTTCCCTGTTGTACTTATGTGTAACCTTCTTCCGGTTGCCCAGACGGTTGGTGTAAACCGTATGGTTCCAACCATATCCATACCATATCCTCTCGGCAATCCTTCCTCCTCCAGGGAGGAGCAGCATCTGCTCCGCCGATCCAGAGTGGAGGCAGCGCTGGATGCTCTGGCTACAGATATTAAAAAGCAGACGATTTTCAAAGTAGAAATCTAGGATACAGGGCGGTACGAAATACGGTTCTGTATGCCATGAGTGATGAGTGGCTTTGTGTGCCGCCTGGCAGGGGGGGCCTGTCAGGCGGCATTTGTGTTTGCTTGAGAGCTTTTGTTTGGCTGTCCAGAATCATTTTGCCGGCTGTCCGCATGCTTTTAGGAGAAGGAGAGGTCCTATATGAAAGACAAAAATCAGGTATTCGTAGTTTCATTAGCAATAACCATTATCATGGCAATATGGGCGGTTGCCTTTAATGCCAACTTTACAGTTGTTTCAAATTCGGCATATTCATTTCTGACCAATAATTTCGGCTGGCTTTATCTTATGGCCATGACCGCATTTGTTATTTTTTCAGTTGCCATTGCTTTCAGCAAATGGGGAAAGATTAAGCTTGGACCGGATGACTCCAAGCCGGAATATTCCACCGTATCCTGGTTTGCCATGCTGTTTGGGGCAGGCATGGGAGTGGGTCTGGTATTCTGGGGAATCTCTGAGCCGCTGGCACATTTCTCAAACCCGATTCCCGGAATTGAGGCCGGTACGGAAGCTGCCGCAAACTTTGCCATACGTTCCAGCTATATGCACTGGGGACTTCATCCGTGGGCAAACTACTGCATCATTGGACTGGGTCTTGCCTATTTCCAGTTCCGCAAGGGAAAACCGGGCCTTATCAGCTCCATATTTGAACCCCTTATCGGTGAAAAGGGAATCAACGGATGGGCGGGAAAGACCATCGACGTACTGGCGGTGTTCGCCACTGTTGCGGGTGTTGTTACTTCCCTTGGACTGGGCGTCATGCAGATTAATGCAGGTCTTAACTACCTGTTTGGCATTCCGACGACCCTGGTGATTCAAATTATTATCATTGCGGTAATAAGCGTTATCTATATCTGGTCTGCTGTTGACGGCATCAGCCGCGGTATTAAGATCATTTCCGACGCTAACTTATATATTGCCATTGGCCTGATCACTGTTACATTTCTGGTAGGGCCAAAACTTGAGATTCTTAACAACCTGACAAACGGACTGGGGCAGTATCTGCAGAACTTTTTTGGGGACAGCCTCATGATTAACAATTACGGTGACAATAACTGGGTTGGAGCATGGAGAGTGTTCTACTGGGCGTGGTGGATTGCATGGGCTCCATTTGTGGGATCGTTCATTGCCCGTATCTCCAAGGGCAGGACGATTCGGGAATTCATCGCAGGCGTGGTGCTGGCACCGGCTCTGGGATCCATTCTCTGGTTTGCCATTATGGGAAGCCTGGGTCTGCATTTGGGTATGGACGGTACGCTTTCCGTTGCCCAGCTGGCGGATATTGCAAGCAAGCCTGAGACGGGACTGTTCATTGTTATGGGCAAGTATCCTCTGGGAATGATTCTGTGCGTGGTATCCCTCATACTGTTGTGTACATTCTTCATTACCTCGGCAAACTCCGGTACATTTGTGCTTGCAATGTTCTCCTCCAAGGGAGACTTAAATCCCAAGAACGGAAGAAAGGTGCTCTGGGGCGTTGTACAGTCTCTTCTGGCTGTGGGACTTCTGATTGCGGGAGGATTAAAACCCCTTCAGACCATTTCACTTGCAGCGGCATTCCCCTTTATATTCATTATGCTGTTCGCGGGGGCGGCCCTTGTTAAGGCATTGATGAAAGAGAAATAATTGTGTGTTGAGAATATCATATAAAATATTCGCGGGCCCGGAGCCCGCGGAGTAAGATTATGTGTCCTGGAAGCTGCCTTTTATATGGAGGGCCGGCTTTCAGGACACGTTTGCTTTGGGGATGGGGAGAGGGAGGGATTGGATGAAAAAAGGAATTGACATTTGAGTTAGTCAATGCTAATCTTATTGTATAAACCAATCATCGAAACCATTTATCAGCTAATCAAAAGGGAGATGATATTATGTCAACAGCCATTATATGCGCTGTCCTGATTGTCATTGCAATCATTGGAATCAAGAGCTATGCCAAGAAACTAACCTCCGGGTGCTGCGGAGCCTCCTCCCAGCCATCGGTGAAAAAAATCAAAGTCAGGGATAAGGATAAATCACACTATCCCTATTCACGGATTCTCAAGGTGGACGGCATGTCCTGCGGTAATTGTGCCTGCCATGTGGAAAACGCCCTCAACAGCCTGGAAGGGGTGTGGGCCCAGGCGGACCTGGAAAAGGGCGAGGCCCTGGTGCGGATGAAACAGGAGCATGGTAACAATGAGCTCAAACAGGCTGTTAAGGACGCGGGATACGTGGTTTATAATATAGAAGAAAGTTCTGAGCTTTCAAACAGGTAAATAAAGCTCTTCCTCTGTTTCGTCCGTCCGTTTGATACCATTGTATCCGCTAATAAGAAAAAATACAAGTCAGAAGGTCTGCCGCTTTCCGGGTCCGCATTCCAGGCCTTTCCAGGTCCGCTTACCAGGTGGTTGTTTTCCAATATGGGGCAGTGTATAATTAGGGAAATACCCACAGGGAGGGGAAACATCTATGGCTTTGGAAGAACTGAATACATCAGAGAACCGGAAAAGAGCATTGCGCCGGGAGATAAAAGCTGCGGTTGCGGCGCTGGATAAAGGGTATACAAAGGAGGCGGACCTTCAAATATTCCGGCATGTGGCCGGTCTGCCGGAATATGAACAGGCGGGCACCCTGTTCTGCTTTGTGGGAACCAGCAGTGAGATTGATACAGCGCCCATACTGGAGGATGCCTTAAGGAGGGGAAAACGGGTGGGGGTTCCCAGGTGCATCTCCAGAGGGATTATGGAAGTACGTGAAATCAGGAGCCTTCGGGATTTGGAGGCAGGAAAATACGGTATAATGGAACCGGGAGCACATGCTCCGGTCATACAGGCGGAGAAAATCAATCTGGCCATTGTGCCATGCATGTCATGCAGCCACGACGGCAGACGGCTGGGGTACGGCGGCGGGTACTATGACCGCTATCTGGGCAGGACCCGGGCCGTGAAGGCAGTCATATGCAGGGAACGGATCATGCGCGCGGACATACCTGTGGAGCCCCACGACCAGATGATGGATATGGTGATATCGGAAAAAGGAGTCAGGCGGTTGGTGGGTCAGTGAAATGGCGCTCATCCGGCCGGGAAGAATAAATTGTTTCATATTATATGTCACAGACCAGCAGAATCTTCCCTCTAACTTTATAAAAGGAGGCAGAAAGCTATGGAGGGCTATCATGAGGGGCTTTCATCAGGGGCGGCGCTGTCCCGCTTCGTCCTCCGTCAGAATGAAAGGAAGGTACGCAATGACATGGATGGAGGCATACCCGGCTCACAGGCAGCCGGACATGGAGCAAATCGGAAGATATATAGCAAGTCCCTGCTGGCAGCAGCTTTTGGCCTGGCTGGAGGACACATTTCATATATCCCCCAGGATTGAGTACAGCAGATGCTCCATGCAGGGAGGATGGAACGTAAAGTATAAGAAGGGATCCAGGGCGGTCTGCACATTGTATCCTGAGGAAGGGTATTTTATCTGCATGGTGTCGGTGGGGGCAAAGGAAGCCCCGGAGGCAGAACTGGCACTTAACGGCTGTACTGCTTATGTCCGTCAGTTGTATCAAGATACGGCTCCTTTTAATGGGGGAAGATGGATGATGATAGAGGTAAGGGACGGGGACGTGCTGGAGGATGTGAAGGAATTGATTGGAATTCGGATGAGGAAGAAACGGAGTGTTTAAGTCTATAGTGCGGCGGAGGCAGCAGGAAGAGGCGGGGAAATAAATCCCCCCTCTTCTTTATTTCATAGAAAATGTCATATTGAGCAGAGTCAATCTGTTTTCCTGAAAGTATGTGCTCCAGGATGTTCCTGGCACTCTTGCCGTTGATATCCGTAATCGTACAGGATATCTTGATATTGGCTCCTTCCAGCATCTTTTGGAGCCTGTTCAGTTCACGGCTGCGTTCCCCGACAAGGCTCTTGCGGTATCGGACGAGTTCCCGCAGCTCACGCTGGTCTTTGCCTGGGATATAACTTGCCCGGAGCAGACCGTGCGTAAGGAGAACGGCAATCCATTCCGTATCCTTTACATCCGTCTTCCGGCCGGGCGCTGCCTTCATATGGCGAGCATTTATCACAATCGCATTCCAGTCAGAAGATTCAAGGATGTTGTATAGGGCTTCCAATAGGACGCTGTGCTTTCCATGGCAACCATTTCACAGCCGCCATCCTTAAGCCAGTCAGCCATTTCCAGAAGCTCTCTGGTTGTTGCATCGAATTCACGAATCTCCTGCGTGTTGCCTTTTTTTGAAGCAGGCGACAATGAGCTTCTTGTGCACATCAATACCACAACAATTGTCGTAAACTTTTTCTACAATAGCACCTCCAATGGATAGAATTTACGGCATGGCTTCCTGTCTTTTGATATTTTACTGTACATCCTTCTGCTGTAGTGCGGCTGGACAGATGGTGGTGCAAATGAGGTAGCCTAAATTCAGTTTTATAGGCGGGCTAGGCTGCATTATCTGACGGTAGAGAAGGAATAAGGCGTATGGATCTATCCATATCCCATAACCTTTCGATAGCGTTCAAATAGTGCAGTTTTTTTGTGGTAAACTTCTAAAACCAACATAGAAGTGCCACACTCCGGGCATCTGAGCGGCTCATAGCCAAAGGCCAGAAGAAGCGAATTACGCCAGTCCAGTAGCCGGGAAAGATATTGCCGCTTCTGAGGGGATAAACATTTCCGAAGATTTTTTCCTGTTTATGGTGTTTTGCATAAATGCCGTAGTAACGGACCATTTTAAAGTTCTTGCCAGGGATATGTACAATCAGGTGTTTGATAAAGTGGGTGACGGGGACACATTCCGTGATCGTTTTATGATCCTCATGACGCTGATAATGGAACATCACGGAATCTCCATGTATTTAATGGTAAAATCAGGAGAACACAAGTTAGGTTTGGCTCTAACATAAAAGCCTTCGGGATGGTCTCTGTAAATCTGATTTTTAAGCTTCTAAAAAGAAGGTCCCAATCTAAGGGAGAGCTGATCCAAAAGGACTTTATGGAAAGCCAGGCGCAGGAAGTCATAATCAAAATGGGTATTGGGTCGCCAGGGAGTAAAATTGCCAGCGCCCCCATAAGAAGGATCATGGCAATGGATTATCTTGTTGATGTTATCCAAAACATTCTTGCTAGGGCGGATGACATATTGGACGTATTCAAAGTGGTCAGAAAAAATAGTTTGGAGGATGTTCTTTTTATACATAAGAATATTTTACAATAAATAGTTACAAAGAGCACCCCCCAACAGAAAAAAAAATCATGAGTGAGGGGAAGGGGAGTTGAGAATGACGAAAGCACTTTGCTCCGTTTAATAAATAATTCATATTTAAGTATGAAAACATACTTGACACGAGTACGATTTCATACTAAAATAGCACCATTCAAGTATGAATTCATACTAAGGAGGTAAGACCATGCAGGAAAAACTAAATGAACTGTTGATGGATTTTAATAAGATGAACAAGGAGTTTGACGAATTATATCACAAAGTTGCTTCAAAAATGGGGATTTCAGACAGTGCCTTTTCGATCTTTTATACCATCTACGATTTAGGTGATGGCTGTCTGCAAAAGGATATCTGCTATGAGTTTTTTGCAAATAAACAGACGGTTAATTCTTCCATTCGGAAGCTGGTACAGGAGGGATATATTTATCTCAAACAAGGTGTTGGACGGGATAAGCACATTTTTTTAACCGAGGCCGGAAAACAGTTTGTTGAAAAGTACATTGTTCCAGTAGTCCAAAAAGAAAATGCGGCCTTTACCGCTCTAAAAGAGGAAGAACAAAAGGAACTTTTACGTTTGGCAAATATTTATATGGAAAGCTTGAGGGAAGAATTAAATGAACTTTAATTACATTGGCCGCATAAGGCGGCTATATTTAGGAGGGGACACACAATGAAAACAATTTTACGGTTCATAAAACCGTATAAATGGCTATGCTTTTTTACATTACTTGTTATGTTTTTAGATGTTGCGGGCGGCTTGTTAATTCCGACCATCACAGCGGATATGATAAATGCCGGTATCAACGGTGAAAATATGGACTACCTGATCCGCAGCGGAATACTTATGCTGATCGTGACAATCGTTACCAGCTTGGGCGCACTGTTGGGAAGCTATCTCGCTGCAGACCTTTCTTCTAAAATTGGCAGGGATATGCGGAACGCTCTTTATGACAAGTCCCTTACCTTTTCCTCTTATGACTTTGAACAGTTTGGAACCGGCTCTATGATTACCCGCACACTGAACGATGTAAATGTCGTTCAACAGGGTGTTGTATGGTTTATTCAAATGGTGCTGCCTGTTCCCGCGGTTTGTATTATGGGAATTGTTATGGCGTTTTCTATTGATACCATGATGGGCTTCTTGTTGGTTGGGGCAACCGTTTTTATCCTGCTTCTGGCAATTTCTGTCACTCGTAAGGCTTCGGTGATATTTGACAAGCTGCAAAAATTTCTTGATCGAATGAATGCAGTTCTTCGGGAAAATGTTACAGGTGTTCGTGTTATTCGCGCTTTCAACAAAGAAAAAAGTGAAGAAAAGCGAATGAGAAAATCTTTTGAGGATTACGCCGAGGCAGCAATCAGCGCAAACCGCCTGTTTGTTGGCTTAGAGAGTATTGCCCTGTTTGCAATCAACCTGATTATTGTCGTTATCCTTTGGTTAGGCGCAAACCGGATCGGCGCGGGATTTATGGAAATTGGTGATATTACCGCCCTGACGCAATATGCTATGATGATCCTTTTTTACATCATTATGGCCCAGATGGTGATGATTTTAATACCCCGTGCTATGATTTGTGTTCGGAGAATTTCAGATGTACTGCATCTTACGCCGGAAATTCAAGATGGGATTGCGTCTGTTGACAATAACCTCAGTCAAACGAAGGAAGTTGTACGATTCAAAACCGCAAGTTTCCGCTTCGCAGACGCAGACGAAAACACATTAGAAAACTTAAACTTTACTTGCAGAAGAGGGGAAACAACTGCAATTATCGGCAGCACTGGAAGCGGGAAATCTACGATTGCAAAATTGATATTGCGTTTTCACGATGTTACTTCCGGTTCCGCCCTTCTGAATGGCAAAGATATTCGGAACATGACGCAAAAGGAGCTAAGGGAGCATATTTCTTATGTACCGCAAAAGGCATGGCTATTTTCCGGTACGATTGCCGATAATCTACGGCACGGAAATGACAGGGCAACAGAACAACAAATGAAACACGCCTTGTCGGTTGCGCAATCCGAATTTATTTATGATCTCCCCGATGGCCTTTACTCCCATGTATCACAGGGGGGCACAAACTTTTCAGGCGGACAAAAACAGCGTCTTTCTATTGCACGGGCGTTGGCAAAAAAAGCCGATCTTTATATTTTTGATGATAGCTTTTCCGCTTTGGACTTTAAGACTGACGCGGCGTTGCGAAAAGCCCTTGCAGATGAAGTAAAAGACACGGCGGTACTGATTATCGCCCAGCGGATCAGCACAATTATGAACGCGGAACAGATTATTGTTTTAGAAGAAGGGCGGGTTGCCGGGATTGGCAATCACGATTTCTTAATGCAGACTTGCCCTGTCTATCAGGATATTGCAAAATCTCAAATGAAAGGAGATGTGAACTATGAGTGAGAATAACAACAATGTAGAAGTCCTCGCAGATGAAATGGACTTTGAAACGCCGGATCATGCGTGGCAAACCTTAAAAAGGGTGTGGCGTTCCGTCAGCGACCAGCATAAGCGGTTGGCGTTTGTGCTTGTGTCTGTAGTTCTTTATACGTTCCTCTCTATTATCGCGCCTCTGTATAGCGCACATATTATAGATCTGCTTTGGAATAACATTAAAGAAACAGTTACAACTGGCGCGGCATTTCAAGTTACATGGGCGGCGGGCGGCCGGGATATGGTTTTCTTGCTGCTGATTTATTTGGCAGCGGCTCTGTTCTACACCCTTCAATCATTCCTTATGTCAAGTTTCGCGGAAAGACTTAGTTTGCGGCTACGGATTGAAATTAGCAAAAAGCTAAACAGGCTCCCCCTCTCTTTTTTTGACCGCACTAAAACAGGAGAAATTCTTAGCCGGACAGTCAATGACTTAGATAAAACATCGGAAGCCCTGCAAACAGGAATGTTAAAACTGTTTACAGCCGTTGGTATGATTGTCGGCTCTCTGATTATGATGTTCCGCTTTAGTATTCTATTGACGCTTGTTTTTCTGGTGTTTACAGGAATTGCACTGGCGGCCACTAATTTTGTATCTGCAAAAACGCTGAAATCTGCCCTGAAACGGCAGCAGTGTGTGAGTAATGTAACCGCACAGGTGGAAGAAGCATACAGTGGCCGAATTGTTATAAAAGCATTTAATCAGGAGGAAAACAGTTCCGAAAATATGCACAAGGCAACGGAAGAACTGGCCGAGGCTACAAAAAAAGCGGATTTTATGATAAATGCAGTCAATCCCGCGATCCGCCTGATTAACCGTTTCGGTCAAGTGCTGATTGCGGTACTGGCAGGAAAAATGCTGCTGGAAGGAAGATTGACCGTAGGTGTATTTCAGGCATTTTTCCAATATGCTAATCAGGCTTCGGAGCCGCTTACGGAAGCTGCCTACATGGTAAACAGTATGCAATCCGCTTTAGCTTCTCTGGAACGAATTTATAAGCTGCTGGACGAGGAAGAGCTTTCGCCGGAATCTGCTCTCCCCGCTGTTGTAGAGCAGGCAAAAGGAACCGTAGAATTTCAGAATGTCCGGTTTGGATATACGCCTGATAATATCTTAATGCACAACATCAGCTTCTCTGTAAAGCCGGGACAAAAGGTTGCAATCGTCGGCAGCACAGGAGCCGGAAAGACAACGCTTATCAATCTGCTTATGCGGTTTTACGAGTTAAACGGCGGAAAAATCACTTTAGACGGAACCGACACAAAGGATATGCCCCGTTCTAATTTGAGAAGTAATTTCGGAATGGTACTTCAAGATACATGGTTATTTGGCGGCACGGTTGCGGAAAATATTGCTTACAGCAAGCCGGACGCTACCCGTGAAGAAATTGTAGCGGCGGCAAAAGCGGCCAGAGTGGATTTCTTTGTCCGCACAATGTCACACGGATATGATACGGTTTTAAGTAACGACGCGGAAAATATTTCTGTCGGCCAGCGGCAGCTTTTAACTATAGCCAGAGTGTTTCTTTGCGATCCAGCGGTTATCATTTTGGACGAAGCAACTTCCAGCGTTGATACCCGTACAGAAATTGAGATCGGAAAAGCTATGAAAGCCCTGATGAAAAACAGAACGAGCTTTGTAATCGCTCACAGGCTTTCAACCATTATAGACGCTGATTTGATCCTGTTCATGCAAAACGGAAATATTATCGAACAAGGAACGCACGAAGCCTTGTTAAAGGCAAAAGGGGCTTATGCTGATATGTATTATAGCCAGTTTGCGTAATGTCTTTGTCACGAAATAAAGGCAGAAACAGCCCTGTATAATGGAGTTTTCCGGGGGTGTGGCCACACTTCGGGACACTTTGTGTTGCAAAGCCGTTATCCAGCCCTCCGGCTGTATCGGTTGAGCAAAAGCCAGCGTGGGAATGGTGTGGTATCTTTATCTAAGTGAAACTCCGTGAAGGCCTCCTGATGCCTTATAGTTGCTGTCTGCTTATCCCCATACTCATAAATTCCAGGGGTGCCAGATGCACCTCCTGGTCATGGACATACAGTTTGCGCTTTTCAAAATCCAGCCGGAAATAATCCAGGCAGAACTCCTGTCCCCTAGCGGAAACCACGATGATGGGCACATCGGACTTTTGCCGGATCTGCCGCAGCACCTCCATGCCGTCGATGTCCGGCAGTCCCAAATCCAACAGAATCAGGTCCGGATGATCCACGCAAAAAAAGGGATATGCCGGACAGCCCGCCACGGACGATTACCAGTCCCTGCGGGTATTTATGGCCAATATACGGAGAAAGATTGAGGATAACACGGCCAATCCCAGGTTCATACTCACAGAGGTGGGCGTGGGGTACAGGTTTGTGGATGAATAGGGACCCGAAGGATACAAAATTTCAAACACGTTCTAAGGTATACCGGAAAGCAGGCGTCGTAAGGAGGCAGGCGGCCCGGTATTTTTTGGAATATTTATTCCGGAAGCAAAATTGTCTTGAAAAAAATCGCTAAACTGATTAAACTGATACCATGAGAATATTATATGAAAAAACGCTGGACGGGGTCTGCCTCCAGCGTTGTTATGGTTTGGACAAAATTCTGGAGATTCCGGGGACGGTTGAGGGAATGCCGGTGACAGAACTGGCCGGCTACCTTTTTTCAGATACAGTCCGCAGGCGTGAACCGCCGCCCTGTGAGTACCGGGGAGAGCCGGAGCTTTGCGGCAGCCGGGTGGAGGAAATCATCCTGCCGGATACAGTCAGGAAGGTGGGAGCCTATGGTTTCTATAACTGCTATGGCCTCAACAGGCTTTCATGCAGCAGTGCCGTGGAGGACTGGGGAGCCGGGGTATTTACCGGCTGTACAGGCCTGAAATGCCTGGATATCCGTATTGCAAAGGGCAGGAAGTCCTGCTTTAAGGACATCCTGTCTGAGCTTCACCAGACCCTGTCCGTAAATTACAGGTCCAGTTCGGGGACGCTCCTGGCAAAGCTTATATTTCCGGAATTCTTTGAGGAGTCCGTGGAAAACACACCGGCCCGCGTCATCATGAGGGAGATGCACGGCTGCGGCCATATGTACCGGTACTGTTTTGACGGAGGGGACTTCCGTTTCGATGAATATGACAGGCTGTTTCCCCATGTAAAGGTCCAGGAAAAACCGGAGCTGGCGGTGCGCCTGGCCCTGTACCGTCTGTACTGGCCCTATGGGTTAAGGGAAGATGCAGAGGATGAGTACTGGGATTATGTAAGGATTCATGCCGGGGAAGGCACAAAAGGACTGATTGAACGGAGAGAGAGGGATATCCTGGGCTTCATGGCCCGGTCGGCCCGGCTGGGAGACACTGAGATAAAGAAGATGATAGATGCCTCCGCCAGGTCCGGTGATGCCCAGTCCTCCGCGCTTTTGCTGGATGTGAAGCACAGCCGCCTCAGGGCGGCGGGAAGAAACGGATGGGGAGAGGCGGATCTGCGCGGCGGAGGGAAGCGGACATTTGAATTATAGAAGCAGGAACCGTCATAGCTTAAGTCAGTAAAGCATCAGATTATAGAAATAAAATATACCAGGAGGATAATAATGGCTAAGAAGACAAAAGGACAGGAATTACAGGAACAGCTTATATGGGCGTTTCCTCATATTGGAAAGGATAAACCGGAGCAGGCGGAAAAGGCGTTTAAATACTGTGAGGGCTATAAGAAATTTCTGGATGCGGGAAAGACCGAGCGGGAGTGTGTGAAGGAAGCTGTAAAGATGCTTAAAAAGGCAGGCTATAAGCCTTTTGACTCCAGGGAATCCTATGAGCCCGGAGATAAGGTGTATTATGTGAACCGCGGTAAATCGCTGATTGCCACCACATTTGGAAAGAAGCCTCTGGACCAGGGCCTGAGAATCAACGGTGCTCATATTGATTCCCCCAGGTTGGATTTAAAGCCCAATCCTCTGTACGAAAAGGAGGATATCGCATTTTTTAAAACCCATTATTACGGCGGTATCCGCAAATACCAGTGGGGTACCATTCCCCTGGCCATGCACGGCGTGGTGGTAAAGAAAGACGGAGAGACCGTGGAGTTTTCCATTGGAGAGGATGAGAAGGAGCCGGTATTCTGCGTGACAGACCTGCTTCCCCATCTGGCCGCCAAGCAGAATGAGCGTCCCTTAAAGGATGGATTAAAGGGAGAGGAACTGAATATTGTGGTTGGCTCCCTTCCCTTCCAGGATGAGGAGGTTAAGGAACCTGTAAAGCTGTTGGCCTTAAGCCTTTTAAACGAGAAATACGGAATTACGGAAAAGGATTTCTTCCGCGCTGAGATTGAGATGGTTCCCGCTGTAAAGGCCAGGGATGTGGGCTTTGACACCAGCATGATAGGCGCTTACGGGCAGGATGACAGGGTTTGCGCGTATACGGCCCTTACAGCTGAGATAGACGCAAAGAAGCCGGCCCACACCACGGTGACTATTCTGGCTGACAAGGAGGAGATCGGATCCGCCGGAAACACGGGACTGAATTCGGATTTTGTGCTTCATTACATAGAGGATTTGGCGGAGCAGGCAGGTGTCAGCCCAAGGGAAGTGATGAGGAAATCCCTGTGCCTTTCTTCGGATGTAAACGCTGCATTTGACCCCAGCTTCCCGGATGTGTACGAGGGCCGCAACACAAGCTATATCAGCAAAGGCTGTGTGCTGACCAAGTATACGGGAGCCAGAGGAAAGTCCGGATCCAACGACGCCAGCGCCGAGACCATGGCAAAGGTCATTGCCATTATGGAGGAAGAAGGCGTGTATTGGCAGGCCGGTGAGCTGGGAGCCGTGGATGTGGGCGGCGGCGGTACCATTGCCCAGTTCGTGGCGCACATGGATGTGGATACCGTGGATTTGGGCGTGCCCATCCTGTCCATGCATTCTCCTTTTGAGCTGGCTTCCAAGCTGGATGTCTATAATACGTATAAGGCGTTTAAGGCATTCTACAAATAGTCTGTGGACGGTTGCTTAAATTTTCATGAAATTGGTGGAAAGTCTTTTTTTTCACGGACAGGTATGATATAACTATGTACAGCGCACGCTATTTGGGGATGAATGGAAAAATAAGGATAATTCAAGGTCCTGCGTGTGAAATCAGGATAGAAAAGGGATATGTAGAATGAAAAAATTAGCACTCATATGTTTATGCGGACTGGTTGCGGCCTCCATTATGACAGGCTGCGGGGCCAGCCAGACAGAAGGAAAGGAAAATCTCGGCACAGTAGAGCTGGCAGAGTATAAGGGCGTGAAGGTAAATGTACCGGCTGTCATGGTAACAGACGCCGAGGTAGAGTCAAAAATCAATCAGGTACTCAGCCAGAATCCTAAAATTGAGGAAGTGGACAGGCCCGCCGCGGAAGGCGACATTGTCAACATTGATTATGTGGGAAAACAGGACGGAGTGGAATTCGCAGGCGGCACCGGCGAAGGACAGGACCTGACCCTGGGCTCCGGCAAAATGATCCACGGATTCGAGGACGGACTGATTGGCACAAAAAAGGGCGATAAGAAGGAACTGAACCTGACGTTCCCGGAGGACTACAGCGAGAAAGCCCTGGCGGGACAGGACGTTGTATTTGAGGTGACTGTGAATGCTGTAAAGGAAAAGCAGTCAGCCGTACTGGACGACGCATTTGTACAGAGCGTTTCTGATTTTAAGACAGTGGATGAGTACAGGGCCAGCGTTAAGGAGGACCTTTTAAAGCAGAAGCAGCAGTCTGCCGACCTTCAGATTCAGCAGTATGTACTTAAGAATGTGGTTGAGAACTCCAGGTTCAAGCTGAATAAGAATACCCTTTCCAGACGCTATAATGACCGCATCAAGCAGTATGAAGAGCAGGCTAAGATGTACGGCACCAACCTGTCCGGCATGGCCAGAGCCAATGGCATGGATGTTCCCGGATTACAGGAAGCTGTTTACGCGTCAGTGAAGGATGATGTGAAGAACCAGCTGGTTATCCTTAAGGTTGCCGAGCTGGAGAGTATTACCCTGGAGGATGCCGACCGTCAGGCATTTGCGGAGGTGAACGGCCAGACTCTCGAAGCCGCAGTGGAATATTTCGGCCAGGAGACGTTGGATGAAATGGCCCTGAACCAGAAGGTAATGAAGTTCATGGCGGACAACGCAGTCAACGAAGCCCAGGATGCGGCTGCTCCGGCAGAGGAGACAACGGCAGCGGAAGAGACTGCTGCCGCAGAGGAAACCACAGCTCCGGCAGAAACCACGGCTGCAGAGACAACTGCCGCACAGTAAAGAAGGATTGCCAAAAGAAGAAGGAGGACTCATACATGCAGATTTTAAAGGACAGAATACGCAAGGACGGCAGGATAAAAGCCGGAAACGTTCTGAAGGTGGACAGCTTCTTAAACCATCAGATGGACATCAAGCTTTTTGGAGAGATTGGGAAAGAATTCAAGCGCAGGTTTGCCGATGTGGAGGTCACCAAGATTCTTACCATTGAGGCCTCCGGAATCGGGATTGCATGTATTGTGGCCCAGTATTTTGATGTGCCGGTTGTATTTGCCAAGAAGACGCAGACCAAAAATATTGCAGGCGAGGTTTATACCACCAAGGTGGAGTCCTACACCCATGGCAGGGTTTATGATATCATTGTGTCAAAAGAGTTTCTGGGAGCCGGTGATAAGGTGCTGCTCATTGATGACTTCCTTGCCAATGGAAAGGCTCTTGAGGGCCTGGCTGCCCTTGTACGGGATTCCGGCGCTGAGCTGGTAGGCGCGGGCATTGTCATCGAGAAGGGATTCCAGGTAGGCGGAGACCTGCTGCGTTCAGAGGGAATCCGGCTGGAGTCACTGGCAATCGTGGAGAGCATGGACGAGGAAGCACAGACCATTGTGTTCAGAGATGATGAATAAAAAAACGAAAGCTTTATTTTATGATATAGACGGAACCCTCCTGTCTGAGAAAACGGGCCGGGTTCCCGAAAGTGCGGTACAGGCGCTGAAGGAGGCGCGGGCAAAGGGACATCTGGTGTTCATCAATACAGGCCGTGTATATGCCCATCTGGGTGAAATTAAGAAGCTGGTGGAGGCAGACGGATATCTGTGCGGCTGCGGGACATATATCCTTGCGGAGGGCAGGGTAATGTACAGCTACCACATTCCTCATGAGAGAGGGCTGGATATCAAGAGCCATATTGATGCGTGCGGACTGGACGGAGCCCTTGAAGCGTCGGACGGAATTCACATTCACAGGTCACAGTCACCTATTCCAAGGGTGGAGCAGCTGAAGGCGTCGCTCAGGCGTTCAGGCTGCCTGTCTGAATATGACTGGGAAGACGACTGCTATGACTATGATAAGTTTTATCTTATCTCGGATGAAAACAGCAGGCCCAAGGAGCTTTTTGGACGGCTCAGGGACATGGAAATCATAGACCGGGGAAACGGGGAATATGAATGCGTGCCCAGAGGACATTCCAAGGCAACTGCCATTGATTTGGTGCTGAAGCATTATGGAATCTCTCTGGACGACGCCTATGTGTTCGGTGACAGCGGCAATGATCTTGCCATGTTCCGCTACGCAAGCAACTGTATCCTGATGGGAAAGCATGACGAAGTGCTGGAGCCCTACGCGACGTTCGAGACAAAGGATGTGGAGGAGGACGGAATCGCGTATGCCATGAAGGAACTGGGCATAATATAACACAGCGATAGTTAATACGGAAAGAGAAGACTGCATGAAGAGAAAGACCTGGATGATAAGTGCCCTGATGTATGCCATGGTATTTATGGCATGCTTCGGGGTACTGCACGTTTTAAAAACTTTAATGGAGCCTTCAGGGCCTGCATCGGTTGAGCGCAGGGAAAGCCAGGTGCCTGAGAGCATCCGGGAAGAGGAAACAGGGGAGGAGTGGGAGGAACAGGCCGGGCTGGAATTGGCTACGGACTCCCAGGCCGGGGAAACCCAGGATGAAGTAATCCGGCAGGAGGGCTATAAGGAGTGGAAGAAGAGATTCCCCGGTATGTGGAACCCTCAGGCTCCGGAGGAACCCTACATACCGCCTAAGCTGATCCTGGCAACAGACCTTCACTATCAAAGCGCTTTAGCCGGAGACGGCGGGGAGGCTTTCCGGCTGTTCGTGGAACGGTGCGACGGGAAGGTGGTCCAGTATCTGCCTGAGCTTTTGGAAGCATTTCTGGACGAGGTCATAAAAGAACGGCCCTCTGCCCTGGTTCTCAGCGGCGATATTACCATGAACGGGGAGCGGATGAACCATGAGGAGCTGGCGGCAAGACTCAAGCGGGTCCAGGACGCCGGCATACAGGTCCTGGTGATACCGGGAAACCATGATATCAATAACCACGACGCTGCGGTATACTACGGCGCCCGGAAAGAGCCGGCTCCCTATATTGACGGACCTGAATTCCATGAGATTTACCATGAATACGGATATGACCAGGCATTGAGCCGGGACAGCAGCTCGCTGAGCTATGTCTACGCCCTGGATGACAGAAACTGGCTCCTGATGCTGGACTCCTGTCAATATGAGCCGGATAACAAGGTGGAGGGAAGGCTGAAAGACAGCACCATGGCCTGGGCCGATGAACAGCTGGCCAGGGCAAAGGAGGAAGGCATGTTTGTGATACCCATTGCCCACCATAATCTGTTGGCCCAGAGCAGGATGTATACCACCCAGTGCGCCATGGACAACAATGGAGAGGTGATTTCCCTTCTTCAGAAATATGAGCTCCCGCTTTTTTTCAGCGGACATCTGCATGTGCAGCGCATCCGCAAGCATAAGAGCGAACCCGGAGTTCCGGAAGGAAGTTACGGCATACAGGAAATCGTGACAGATGCCCTCAGCATACCGCCCTGCCAGTATGGAGAGGTGCTATGGGAGGAGGACGGAAGTATTTCCTATGCCACCAGAGCCGTGGATGTGTCGGCCTGGGCCCGGAATAACGGAAGCGCCAATCCGGACCTGCTGGATTTTGAGGACTGGTCCTGCCGGTATATACAAAAGCTGATCAGTGACCAGATAAGGGGCGTTGTGAAGAACCTGGGGACAGACGTGGAGCATTCCATGGCAGCTACCTATGCGGGGGTATACATTGATTACTATGCAGGACGGGAAATTGACGTCAAAGGCATAAAGAGCACCAAGGGATACCGGTTCTGGGAGAGGAACATGCCGGACAGCTATCTGATTCGGGAACTGGATGCCATGATTGCTGATTCGGACAGGGACAATAACTATTTTCTGCTTCCGGAGGAGGAAGGATGGCTGACCGGAGATTAGGCAGGGAGTATGGACGGGAGATTCGGCGTTAAATCAGCTGGCGGTAAACCGTCCGGGATGTTACAATAGGCATATACCATAATATGTAAGGAGGGCCTGCTGTGAATAAAGGAATGTGGAAAAGGAATCTGAGGCGCGGGGCGGCGCTGGCCCTGACTTTGGTGATGTCCCTGTCCATTGCCGCCCGCGGCGCGGCTCAGGAAAGATTGGCTGCCCAGGCAGCGGGAAATGCCGGCGTGATGACCCATGAAGCCGTACCCTATTCCCGGAGGCCATACGAGCATTATGACCCGGCTGTCATGGAACAGGCCATGGCTGACTTTGAACAGGCCTGTGCTGTTGAAGGCCGGGATGAGGAAGTGCTGAGGCTCTACGATGCCATTGTGGATGAGTATGACCATCTGGTCACCCTGACTTATATGGCCCAGCTGAAATATGACGCAGATGTGTCGGATGAGCAGGCTGCCTCAGAGCAGGCATATACTACGGACATTTATTCCGAGATGGGGGATAAGGCCGCGGCCTGTCTAAAAAAGGGAATGAATTCATCCTATAAAGAAGTCCTGGCGGATAAGATGGGGATTGAAAATGCGCCTTACATCGAATATTTCAGGGAAAATACAGGGGAGCTGACCGAACTGAACCGGAAGGAGAAGGAGCTTCTCAGGGAGTATGACAAACTGGCTGCCGGTGATTTTACGGTGGAGCTGGAGAACGGACAGTGGAGCTACAGCCGGCTGGAACGGGAACCGGACCTTGACGATGGGCAATATGCAGAGATAGAGGATGCATTGGTCAGGGAAAAGAACCGGGTGCTGGGCAGCAAGTTCCGGGAACTGGTTCATGTGCGCCGCCGGATAGCGGAGCTTAAGGGCTATGATAACTATTCCCAGTATTCGTTTGAGGCCGTTTACGGAAGGGACTATACCCTTCAGGATGCAGAGGGGCTTTGCGCGGATGTAAAGACCAGTATTGTTCCCCTGAATAATGACATCTGGCATATGGATGTGGCCCAGGAATCATATGACTCCTTAGACCTTATGGAAGAGAGTTCCACAGAGGATATACTGGCCTGTGTGGGAAGAACGGTCCAGTCGGTGAATCCTGAGCTGGGTGAGATTTTCCGGTATATGCAGGACAATGAGCTGTATGATATCCGGTCAGGGGAAGACGGACAGGACCGGGTGGATAATAATTATACCGTAGGGTTCCCAAGCTATGGCGATGCATTTATTTTCATCAACAGAAACCACACATTTACGGATTACCAGTCCCTGATTCATGAATTCGGGCATTTCAGCTCCTATTATTATAATTCGGTGCCTGAGCTGTTCCAGGGTTACAGTGTGGATGTGTGCGAGGTCCAGTCACAGGGGTTGGAGATGCTGGCCAACCAGTATGCGGGAGATATGTTTGGAGAAGGGGCAGAGGCCTTTGAGTTTGAGTCCGTTACGGATATGCTGTATGTGACAATTATGTCCTGTATGCTGCAGGAATTTGAGGAAGCTGTTTACATGGAGCCGGACATGAGTCTGGAGGACATGAACCGTACATTCAAAGAGATACAGGATTCCTATCATGGATGGTATTATGATGTCTACGATGAGGGTGTGTGCTATGACTGGGTGGATGTGTCCCATTTGTTTTACAGCCCCCTGTATTATATGGGATACGGAACCTCGGCGCTGTCGGCCCTTGACCTCTGGACCATATCCAGGAGCGACTGGGACGGCGCTGTGGATACCTACATGAGACTTTTGCATGAAGGTCTGGATGCTCCTTACCGCGGCACCATGTACCGCTGCGGGCTGCGGGATGTGTTTGACAGCGGGGAACTGGAATCCCTGGCCGGAGATGTGCGCAGGCTCCAGGGACTGGAGCAGGATGGTGAGGGCTCTGAAGTCCCGTCACAGGAGGACGCGGGCCGGGCAGGAACGAATCTTGAGGGACGGCCTGACAGCGGATTAAGGGTTGTGGGTCTCCTGGTGATGGCGGGCATCTGCGTTATCCTTGTATTTCAGATTATGATTTTATGCACTGGTTTTGTAATCATCTGGCTGCTTGTCAGGAAAAAGAGAGAAGAGTAATAACGGCAATACAGAGTCCGGGAGGCAGATGCTTCCCGGACTCTGAGATTTTGGACATATAAAAATATTTCTACCAGATATGGGGCCTGTCTTCCGGCCTGCGGTACATCCCGTCGCCCTCCCTGACTCCAAAGGCAGTGTAAAAATCACCGATGGCGGACAGTACGGCATTTACCCTGGTGATGCCGGGTGAATGTGTATCATTGGTCATGATGTAGGAAAGGTATTCATCCCTGTATTTTGTGGCCCATATGACACCGTAGGCATGGTACAGCTCCTTCAGGTCATAGCCCTTTTCTTTGGCTATTTCTGTTATGCAGGAAACGCCGCCCAGGTCAGCAATATTTTCCGTGACGCTCAGTGTACCGTTTACCTGGATGCCGTTTACTTCCATGGTATCATAGTAGTCAATGACCTTTTGCGCCAGTTCCCTGAAACGCTGTTTATCCTGGGCAGTCCACCAATCCCGCAGGTTCCCCTTTTCATCATATTGGGAACCGCTTGTGTCAAATGCATGTGTGATTTCGTGGCCGATGACGGCTCCGATACCTCCCAGATTGGCCACAGGCTCTGCCTCCGGGTCATAAAAAGGCGCCTGGAGTATTCCGGCCGGAAACACGATTTCATTGTTTCCGGGGTTATAATAGGCATTGACTGTCTGGGGCGTCATGCTCCATTCATTCCGGTCCACCGGGTCGTGTCTGGTCTTAAAGGAGTAGTCCTGGGATGCCTTCAGGATTTCCATGATATTGTCAATATAGACGCCGCCCTCGTCCGGGGATTTCAGTACCAGGCTGTATTTGTCCTGGGGCCATTGGTCGGGGTAACCAACCTTGACTGTAATGGCCTTCAGCTTTTTCCTTGCCTCCTGACGGGTGGATTCCGTCATCCATTCCATATGGGCAAGGCGGTTGTCGTATACATCTATGATTTGACGGATGATGGAAGCCACATCCTGCTTGGCGTCCTCGTTAAAATAGGTTTCACAGAATACACGGCCACACTGAAAACCAAGTTTTTCCTGGACTGTTTCAGACACGGTCCGCTCAAAATCTTTTTTCTTTTCTATGCCTCCTGCAGCGGTCTGATACTCCTGGGCAGCGGCCAGGGAAGCGGTGTCTGTCATCATGGACAGATCCGAATAGAGACAGGTTTTGACATATTCTTTCAGGAGAGGAAGGTTTTCTTCCTTCAGATAGCTTCCAAGCTTCCTGCAGGCATCCGGCTGGGAGACAACTGTCTTTTCGCCTTCCTGTATGCCGAAAATGCTGTTTAGAAGGCTGAAGGGCAGGGCGCCGGAATACAGGTTTGCTGCCTCGCCGGTTGTGCAGACATTATATGTTTTTTCCGCGTCATAGACCTCCTCTATCTTAAGGGAGGAGGACGCCAGTTCCTTCATCATATCCGTTACCCGGGCTGCGGTGGCCCCGGCTTCCTCCGGGCTCAGGCCGTTGTTTTCGTGAAGCTTTGTGAGATATTTTTTGTATTCCTCCACCCGTTTCTGGTTGGATGCGTCTTCGGAGAACCAGACCTCCCTCCTGAGACCTGAATCCGGCTGCGAGAGATAGAGGACCTTTACCGAGGAATCCTCACTGTCCCCGCCATAATTCCAGCCCATAAGGCTGAACAGCCCGGTATTCCTCTGGAACTGAAGGCATGCCTTCAGAAGCCCGGTGACAGAGTCCGCTGAATCTATTTCCTTTAAAAATGCTCCGGCTGTCCGGCCATACCCTTCCCTGTCCCTGGTCTCCCGGTCCAGACCGGTCAGATTCAGCGCGCGTATGTTGTACAGGTCGCTTCCGGCTTCCTGACCTGCCTGGCCTGCTTCGGATGAAGCCTGGCGAATCAGGCCATTTACCTTGGAATAATTGTCCTCCCGCGCCTTTCTGAACCAGCTCATATCGGCCTGTTCAGCCGGAATCTCCCAGCTTTCCAGCGTGTCATGGTTTACCGCGTCATAGAAATCATCCACATAGGCTGCCGGACCTTCGCCGGATTGGCTGTCAAGGGACTGCTTGGGGCTTTCAGGCCGGTTAACTGCCGGGCCGGCCGTGATTTCAGCCTGGCTCTCCGGTCCTGTTTCTGTCCGGCCTGTACCGGAGCATCCGATGACGGCCATGGCTGCTGCCAGTACCGCTGCTGTCAGCGCCAGGGCTGTCAGGGGGGTGGCTGCCCGGGCAGCGGTGATTCGTGCCGCCAGGCTTTTTCTTTTTTTCATTATGAATTCCTCCTCGATTGCTTGATTACAGAGCATGCTTGAACATTGCTTACGTTCTGCCCTGTATGGATAACAGCGGGCAGAGCGCCCGGCGTCTGTCACAGCATTTAATATGCCCTGGTATATGCAATGATATAAAAGTTCCGTGGAAACGGAGGCCCGGTGGGCTTTTTGGGTTATTCCGGGATTGACATTTTGCCGGGCTGCTATTATATTATAATACAGAATACGAAGGAAGCAAATCCTTCATGAGCAAAGGAGTGGTTGTTATGTTGACAGGGCGTAATGGTAAAGCAGAGGTGAAAACAGTATAACAGAACAGTAGGACAGGAAGCGGCATACTATGTTTTTTGATGCGCACGGCTTGTTGTCGTGTTTTTTTGTACCCTTTTTTAGGGGAAATGACAGAAGTATGGGCAGCGCTGTCAGCTTATGAAGGAGAATTTGATTTGGAGAAAGAAAACTGCATATTAATCAGCAGCGGTAAGAATTGGGTGGAACAGGCGGCAAAGGACCAGCTTTTCGCAGTGAGCAGGCTCCCGGGCGCAGTGAAGGCGGTGGGGCTACCGGACCTGCATCCCGGGTGGATTCCTGTGGGAACCGCTGTCCTGAGCAGGGGAATATTATATCCCCATCTTTTGGGAAATGATATCGGATGCGGTATGAGCCTCTTTGATACAGGAATAAAGAAAAAGAAGTTTAAACAGGAGAAATGGGTATCCAGGCTGGAGGCTATCCGGGATCTGGAGGGCAGTGTGCTGTGGATTTGTAAAAGTCCCTACCGTCCCGGACACAAGCGGAAGAACTGGTATGTGGACGTGAGCATACTGGACCAGGTCCCAAGGATATCAGAGGAAAGGATGGTGCGTTTTGAAACCTTTTGCAGCGGAGGAAAGGGCGGACAGCATGTGAATAAGGTGGAGACCGGCGTGCGGGCCATCCATATTCCCACAGGTACAGCCGTGGTGTCAACCCAGGCCAGGAGCCAGCACATGAATAAGCAGATTGCCATGAACCGGCTGTGCTGCATACTGGCAGAGATGAACGCCCGGAATCAGCAGAAAGAAAAAAGCCTTGCGTGGATGGAACACGCAAGGCTGGAGCGGGGGAACCCGGTCCGTATATATGAGGGTATGAAGTTTGAGCGGAGCTGGTAATGTTAGTTCTCCGGTACGCCTCCTGTGTGTATGCCCATTCCATCCCGGATTTGTACCAGCCCATCCAGCGCTTCGCCGGAGAGATAGGGAACCCTGCGGCCGGTGATATGGAACAGACTATAGTTGCTCCTTATAATACGCCAGCATCAAATCCACCATCCGGCCATAGCTTCTGACGCCGTCCTCCTGACTGTGCGCTTTAAGATACCTGTCATTCATCTGGGTGGAGGCATCTGCCACCGGTCCATCAAAACGCTCCCAGAACTGGTTGTTCCAGTCCAGGTCCCGGGCTGCCTGAGGGGACAGCTTTGTATAGAGGTCATAATAGCTTTCAGGGTCCGCCTTGGCCAGGGCATTGCTTGCATAGACCCAGCCGGTCAGGTAGCCGCTGTAGCGAAAGTCCGGGGAGTCAGAGCCGATACATGCCAGATATCCGATGAAGTTGGCCTCATCTTCCCGCATAAAGCCCTTCAGATGGGACAGTTCGTGGCATATGGTATGAGGGATGTTATAGTAGGGCATCTCCCGGTTGTAGTTCGCCTCTATGGTGAAGGGGGAGTAGATGCCGCAGAGCTGCTGCACGGACAGCAGTCTGGAGTTGATAAGGGGCTTTGGATAGGGATAATATCCATCCAGCTGGGGATAGGATTGGCCCAGCCGAATCATGGCAGCCCTGCCGTCCTTTCCCAATCTGGAAAGTTCCCGGGCCGAGGGTGCGGGGTTTGCTTCCATTTGTCCGGGATACAGACCGTCCAGAAGATTGCCGGAGTGGTCTATTTCCAGCAGGGAGCTGTTGATTTGGTTGGTAAGATAACGGCACAGCGCCAGCAGCTCCTCGGTGGAGGAGCTTTCTGCGGCAATACCTGCCTCATAGGAAAAGGGAGTCCGGTAATAGTTGAGGCCGCAGTTTACCGTGAACAGAAATAACAGGACACCGCAAAGAAAAAGAACACGGGAAAACAGCGCAACAGGCTGTCTGATATGCAGAATCATGTAGCATATGCAGAGCAGGCAGAGGAAATACAGCCCGATTTCGGATAGGGAAAATGGAAACAGGCTGCAGAACCGTCCTAATGTCCCTGCCAGGAAAGGGTAGACGGTGGCGGAGTAAAACTGGGCAAACCCGGGCACCGTCCGGGCACAGAGCCCCAGCAGGCCGGAGACAGCAGCCAGAACCAGGCCGGCTGCGAAGAAAACCAGGGAACGGACTTTTTTTTCTGCTCTTTCAGGAGCCGCGTTTTGGTGTCCGGGTGATTTTGCTGTGTTTTTAGAGGTAAATACCGGTGGAATCTTGGCTGTAACGTTATGGAAGAACTTCATATGCAGCACCTGCCTTTGGGGGATGGTTGTGTTCTTGCATGGTGGGATGCTGGGGCCGGGGATAGTGCGGTTGAGGAAAGCGCAGTCACGGAGAGCGCAGTCACGGAGAGCGCAGTCATGAAGAACGCAGTCAGTAAAAGCGCTGGGTTAAGCTTGTTCCTGGGAGGAATAGGTAGTGCCGCTGCGCAGTTCTGCCAGAATGGCGGCGGCTATGGGAAACAGGAAGATACCGGTCAGGCCCAGAAGTTTGCCGCCTGCAAACATGCACAGCAGGGTGGCTGCGGGGGAAAGGCCCATCTGAAGGCCGATGATTTTCGGCTCCAGGGTCTGGCGGACCACTGCTATGAGCAGATACAGGCACACAAGACCCAGGGCCAGGCTTTTGGAACCGGTCATCCAGGCTATGAACGCCCAGGGAAGGAGCACGGTGCCCGTGCCCAGCACCGGCAGAATATCCACCAGCGAGGTGATGCAGGCCAGGGTGAATCCGGCCGGAATGCCAAGGACCAGGAATCCGATATAAAGTTCCGTAAATGTCAAAAGCAGCAAAAGCGCATAAGCCCTCAGAAGCCGGCAGGCAACATCCCTTACATGGAGAAATATCTGCAGGAGCATCTGCCGTCTGTCGCCGGGAATCTGGCACAGCAGGAAATCCAGCGTCTCCCTGTAGCTGCCTGTCAGGAAAAATGAGGCTATCACGGCTATGATGAAATCAAGGAACAGGGAGGGAATCCCGCTTATGGCAGAGGCGCCCCAGCCAAGCAGTGCGGAGGAGATGCCCATGGAGACATTCTTCATGAAATGCTCCAGGCTTTGTCCCAGGGCAGATATGTGGATGCTGTGGCCGGGAAAACTGTTCTCCAGTAAGGAAAAGAAATGGGACAGACCTGGCTCAATGGTCTGGCTGTAGATGCCGGGCAGTTTTTTTGCCTGCTCCTGGATGGAGGACAGAACGTGGCTGCCGGACACGCACATGATTGTCAGAATGGAACCATAAAAGACCAGCAGCACAACCGCGGCGGCCACACCCTTTCCACCCTTCATATGTCTGTCCAGCAAGGACACCGCCGGTTCCAGCAAGGCTGCAATAGCCATGGCTGCCATGAAGGGAATCAGTATGGGCAGGAGCTTCTTTAATCCTATATAGCAAAGCACGCCTATGATTCCAAAGTAAATAGAGCTGATGATGAACGTCCTGCGTTTTTGAATGTCCATATATGTATCCTGTTGTTTACTTAGTTCCATTATAGGCTCAGGAGACCCGGCAGTCAAGAAAGAATCCCCAGAAAATGGGGAACATGCTCTGGAAAATATTTCCAGAGAGGGACCATGTTCAGGGGAATGTTTTTATGTGAGGGAAAGGTATTGCTGAATCATGATGGGAACGATGGTGTCAACCGGATACTTTGCCTGTCAGAGCGACGAGAAAGCACAGGATGATGCCGAGAATGAACACCAGCAGCCGTCCTGAAAGGAAGTACAGGGAGCGGCCGGGCTTTCTGCGCAGCTTCAGGCAGGCAGTAAGGCTTGGAAAGCGGGTCAGGGCCATGAGACAGGTGCACAGGGCTGTGCGCCAGGTCCATCCGTGATTTGCCATCAGCTGTCCTAGGATGAAGGGGGATGAAGGGGAAGGGATGCCTCCTGTTTTCAGATATATCATCATCATGGCGGGAAGCGCCATTCCATGAGAAAAAATACCCAGGATAAAAGCAGTCAGTATGGTGCCGTCAAGACAAATGAGACGGGCCGGATGATCAAAAAAACGTATGATGGCTTCCAGCAGGCTCCCGCCGTCCATGCCTGGGGACAGGAAGGCGGAAGAATCTGTTGCCGGTCCCACATATGCCATGCTGCCAAGGAACCATATGAGAATGCCGGTGGGGACAGCCGCCGCCGCTGCCCGGTCAAGGATGGGAATGGTGTGGTCCGCGGTACAGGAGAATAGGGTGGAAAATATGCCGTATGACTTGTAGCGTCTGACGGTATTACAGGGTTTTTCAATAAAAAACTCCGTTATCAGGTCTGACAGGTATACGGCCCAGAGAAAACAGCCGCTTCTTCCCAACAATCCCAACATAGGGAACAGCAGAAAAAGCGGCGGAAGCATCACGAGTAGGGTGCATGACACGGCGCAAAATGCGCCATGGATAATGGGCGCACTCAGCCAGGCAGGCAATCCAAGCCATTCTGCCCAGGCCCATAGGATGGTTTTGGTTTCAAAAAATAACGGCCATAAGCAGTCCGTGAGCCGGATTGACAGACATGCGGTAAGTCCGAATAAAAGTAATAGCAGCAGCGCTTCACATATTCTTCTGGTCCGGCCTGTTTCCGGATGTATATTCCATTGCATTCCATGGGATGGTTTTATTTCAGTCATCATACACTCATGAGCCAGACGGCAGGGAGAAAAGTCCAGACAGTCGTAGAGAAAATCATGCTTGTGATGGGGCTGGAGGGCATAGTGGAGGGCTGCTTTTAAGTCGTCCATCTGTTCCTTGCCGTATCCATGAAGAGGAACGACCGGAATCTGGAGTACATCGTGGAGAAGTGAAAAATCAATGCGGATGCCCTGCCGTCTGGCTTCTTCACAGCGGCTGATACACAGTACAACGGGGATGGAAGAATCTCTGACCGGTCCAAGACTCAGAATTTCCTTTAAAAGCCCCAGAAGAATTTCCAGATGGAGTGCGTAGCCTGTTACCAGGATGGCATCCGGTTTTCCTGAGCAGAGATAGGATGCAGTGCAGTTGGCTTCCTCTGACGGAGAGCTGAGGGTCAGGATGCCGGGAAGGTTTACTGCCTTATAGCAGCGGCTGTTATAGAGAAAATCACCATGAGGGCAGGACATGTCCCGCATGCGGGAAGGTTTAGCAGAGCCTTTTTGGGCGGTGAGCTTTTTGAATAAGACCTCCTTGCCAGTCTGTTCATTACCGGTAAACGCGATGATAAAATGTGGGTGTTCCATCCAGTCACTCCTGAAATATAAAACCTGCCTGTGGGCGGGCAGATTGAGTCTTAGGATAGCGTATGTGCCGCAGAACCTTTGGTGCATGGCAGCCAGGTCCCTATCTGCCATTGGTTTATCATTGTGACAACAGACTGCTTGACGGAGGAAAGGTTATCAACTATACTAAGTTTAAATGTGCAAAAAACAGAATCCACTAAATTCAGGAGATGAAATGATATGGGATATCAGGATGATTATGTTATGAGGACAATCAGCGATCTGGTGAGGGCGATTGCCAGGCTGGTTCTTGGCAAGAACGATATTGATTATGACCTTCCGGAGGATGAGGACAGGTATACGGACCTTGACCGGGTATATAAGAGGCTTAAGGACCTGGTGGATGAGGGAAACATCAATGATGCTGAGAATCTTCTTACCGACGAGCTGGACACGGACAGCCTGGACTGTCTGGAGATGGCCCTTACATTTTACATGTACCTCAACCAGCTGAAGGATGACGAACTCTACACCGCCAATTACTCACGGGAGGAAATCGTGGATGGAATCAACAGCGTATGTGCAGAATATGGTATATCGGGGTTTGAACATTTTGTAGATACAACCATGGTTTAATGTGCTGCCAGATGGATATGGAAACATATGCGTCTGGCTGCTTTTACGAATATTTGGAAGAAAGAGGAAGTCCATGGAGATAAAAAAGGAGTGCGAGCAGTATCTGGCGGAATATTACCAGGACCTGTTCTTTGGAAATGTGAACAAACGCTACCGGGCCATGACAGGTGCCGAACTCAGGAAACGCCTGAGCCGGTTGACTGAGGCCAACCTAAAGCCGCTGGTGAAGTCCAACGAACTCAGCGATGTCCATGCCATGCTGTCAAAGGTGTGCGCCTATCTCATGCGCAGGGAAGGACATCTGACAGGGCCCGCCCTGGAGCAGTGGGAGTCCAGCTGCCGTCAGATGAGGGAATTCTGTGAAGCCCTTGCCAGAAAGGACCTGGAATATGTAAACGGCCTGTCCCGTGAGGATTTGGAGCAGGTGCTGAAGATGCAGGGCATACGCCGTTATCTCCTCACCAATTCTCTGGAGAGGGCGTACCAGCTGTTCTACATTCCGAAAACCATCAAGCGGGGCATTCTGGAGTCTGTAAAACAGAAGCCGGAGCAGGAATACCCGGGGGCCAGGGAGATGAAACGCAGGTTTATCCTTCATGTGGGCCCTACCAACAGCGGCAAGACCCACGACGCCCTGGAACGTCTTAAGGAGTGCAGACACGGCGCCTACTTCGGGCCTTTAAGGCTGCTGGCCCTGGAGGTCTATGACAAACTCAACACAGAGGGCCTGTCCTGTTCCATGGTCACTGGAGAGGAGACATTGGAGGTGCCCGGAGCTGTCTGCCAATCCTGTACCGTGGAGATGCTGAATGACCATGAATATTTCGATATCGTGGTGGTGGACGAGTGCCAGATGATAGCCGACCCCTACCGCGGACATAACTGGACCAGGGCAGTGCTGGGACTTCGTGCGGAGGAAATCCACCTGTGCATGGCTCCGGAGGCAGAGGATATTGTGGTGCAGATGATTAAGCGGTGCGGCGACCGGTACAGGGTGGTGCGCCATAAGAGAAACACACGTCTGACCATGGAGAAAAAGCCTTATAATCTGAAACGAGATTTAAAAAAGGGCGATGCCCTCATCGTATTTTCCAAGAAATCAGTGCTGGCCCTGGCAGCCCACCTGGAGAACGAGGGAATCCATTGCAGCGTTATTTACGGAAGTCTGCCTCCCGCCACCAGACGTGAACAGGTGCGCAGGTTCCTGGCCAGGGAGACAGAGGTGGTGGTCAGCACTGACGCCATCGGTATGGGGTTAAACCTGCCCATACGCAGAATCGTATTTGTGGAGACACGCAAGTTTGACGGGGTAAATAAGCGAACCCTGAATCCGGAGGAGATAAAACAGATTGCCGGACGGGCCGGAAGATACGGTCTTTACGACGAGGGATTTGTGGCTGCTATCGACGAGGCGGAGGTCATTGAAGACGGCCTTTCCAGAATGCCCATGCCCATCATGAAGGCCTATGTGGGATTCCCTGAGCAGCTCCTTAACCTTCCGGCTGAGATTGATACGCTGGTTAAGATATGGGCCGGCATGGATACGCCTTCCATCTATGAGAAAATGGAGGTGGACGAGCTGCTGGCGCTGTATATGAGCTTTGAGCATGTACACCGGGATGATATGGGGGAATACTCCCGGCAGGAAATTTATAAGCTCATCACCTGTTCCATCGATATAGACAATAAAATGGTCATGGACCTGTGGAAGGATTACTGTCGGGAGTACCGTGACGTGACGGAACTGGAGTTTCCTTACAGTCCCGGAGAAGACCTGTATGAATTGGAGAGCTACTATAAAATGCTGGACCTTTATTTCCAGTTTTCCAGGAAGGTGGGGCTTCCCGTACAGGCGGAGAACCTGGCCGAGGAGAGACGCGGCACAGAGGAGGAAATCAGCCGTATATTAAGGACAGAATGTGCCAGCTACACCCGCAAATGCTCAGCCTGCGGCAAGGAACTGTCATGGGATTACCCGTTCTCTATCTGCGGACGGTGTTTTGAGAGGGGTAAGATAAGCCGGGGGCATAGCCGCTCAGGGCGGAGGCGCGCGGCAGGAAACAGAGTATGAAACAAGTGAACAACAAAGGAGGAAGACAATGGAAAATCAACGCATCATTCAAGTAGAGGACAAGGTACCCTTTAACCTGCTGGTACCCCTCAGCATCCAGCACATGTTTGCCATGTTCGGCGCATCCATCCTGGTGCCGTTTATATTTGGCATAAACCCGGCTGTGGTGCTGTTCATGAACGGCGTGGGCACCCTGCTCTTTATAGGAGTGACAAAGGGAAAGGCGCCGGCCTACCTGGGGTCCAGCTTTGCATTTTTGGCGCCGGCAGGCGTGGTTATCAGTAATTTCGGATATGAATATGCCCTGGGAGGGTTCGTGGCAGTAGGTTTCTGCGGATGTATCCTGGCATTCATCGTATATAAATTCGGAACAGAGTGGATTGAAGTGGTCCTTCCGCCGGCAGCCATGGGCCCGGTGGTGGCGCTTATCGGACTGGAGCTCTCCGGTTCCGCGGCCAGCAATGCAGGACTCTTGGACGAGGTACTGGACCCCAGAAAGACAATCGTGTTTGTCCTTACCCTAGGAACCGCTGTATTTGGTTCTATCCTGTTCAGAAGGTTCTTCTCAGTTATCCCTATCCTCATAGCGGTTATTGTGGGCTATGTGTCGGCCCTGGCCTGCGGTATCGTGGACTTTGCAGAGGTGGCTGCGGCCCCTGTTTTTGCCCTGCCTAATTTCAGTACGCCTAAGTTCAATCTGGAAGCCATCATGACTATTCTTCCGGTGCTCCTGGTCATTACCTCTGAGCACATCGGACATCAGGTAGTCACCAGCAAGATTGTGGGAAGGGATCTGTTAAAGGATCCGGGCCTCCACCGTTCCCTGTTCGGAGATAATTTCTCCACCATGATATCAGGACTGATAGGCTCTGTGCCCACCACCACCTATGGCGAGAATATCGGAGTCATGGCAATCACCCGTGTATACAGCGTGCGCGTGATTGCGGGAGCAGCTGTGCTGTCCATTGTGTGCTCCTTCATCGGCAAGTTCTCCACCCTTATCAGCACCATACCCGGTCCTGTTATCGGCGGCATTTCCTTCCTGCTCTATGGTATGATTGGAACCTCAGGTCTGCGTATTCTGGTGGATTCCCGGGTGGATTACGGAAATTCCAGAAATCTGGCACTTACCTCAGTTATATTTGTCACAGGACTGTCGGGAATTGCCGTGAAGTTTGGAAATGTGCAGCTTACCGGTATGGTGCTGGCCTGCGTGGTAGGCATGATTTTAAGCCTGGTATTTTATGTTCTGGATTACTTTAAGCTGACCAATGACCAGTAATTGGCGCGGCGTGAGATTCCGGCTAAAAAATGTTTGACATCTGCGGGAAAACTTGTATAATAGATTGAAATAAACCGTTGAGGCGGAAATCAAACCGTAGAGGGCGTTCACAGAGAGCGGGGGATGGTGGAATCCCTGTAACAGGCCGGCCGGCAAATGGACCGCTGAGGGAAAGGGGAAAGGCCGTCAGCTGACAGCTTACGCGCAAAGTATCTGGACCGCAGGCCTGCGTTAAGGGCAGAGCATGTACAGTACCGATGTACCGTGCATGTTTGCGAGAGCATTAAAAAGTTAAGGTGGTACCACAGGCATTTTGAGATTCAGGCCTGTCCTTTCTTGAAAGGACGGGTCTTTTTTCATATAATGGTATTAAAACATATCAGAACGTATCGGATCGGAAAGGCCTGAAGCCTGTTTGAACGTGTTCTGACAAACAAAACGCGGTTGGGAAGGAGAAGGGGAATGTCCAAATCATTTTTAATGGGAAATGAGGCAATCGGCCTGGGGGCTGTTCGTGCAGGAGTTCAGGTGGTTTCCGGTTATCCGGGAACGCCCTCTACGGAAGTACTGGAGACGGTGGCCAAGTATAATCCCGGAGATATCTATGTAGAGTGGTCTGTCAATGAAAAGGCGGGTATGGAGGTGGCGGCCGCGGCCGCATACACCGGAGCCAGGACCATGGTAACTATGAAGCAGGTAGGGCTAAATGTGGCTTCAGATCCTCTGATGAGCCTGGCTTATGTGGGAGTAAAGGGAGGCATGGTTGTTGTGGCGGCTGACGACCCGGGACCCATATCTTCCCAGACAGAACAGGATACACGGCGGTTCGGCCAGTTTTCCAAGCTGCCGGTATTTGACCCCAGTTCTCCGGAAGAGGCATACGAGATGATAAAGGATGCCTTTGAATATTCTGAGAAATACCATACTCCTGTATTGTTCCGCCCGACCACAAGGCTTTGCCACGGGTGTGCCAGCGTGGAGCTTAAGGAACGGGTCAAGCTTCCGGAGCATGAGGGGTTTGTCAAGGATTCCGGCAAATGGGTTATTTTCCCCAGGCTGTCCCATGCAAACCACAGGATGATTGAGACCCGGAATCCCATGATAGGGGAGGATTTTTCAAGCTACAGGTTCAACCTGTTACATAGGGAAGAGGGAAACACGGTCAAGGGCATCCTCACTCATGGCATCAGCTACGAGTTTGTCATGGAAGCTTTGAACGGGTACAAAGGAGCGAGAGTGCTTAAGGTATCCACTCCCAATCCCATGCCGGAGCGTCTGCTTCTGGAGTTCGCAAAAGGGCTGGATGAGGTGATGGCTGTGGAGGAACTGGATCCGGTTCTGGAACAGGAGATGCTGCTTCTCAGCGGCAGACATCACCTGCCTCTGGAAGTGAAGGGCAAGCTTACAGGGGAGGTTCAGCCCGCGGGTGAGAATTCCGTGGAGTCTGTCAGAAGGGTCCTGGAGGCGTATTTGGGAGAATCCTATATCCAGTATCTGAAAGGACTGGAGGACGGTGCAGCGGATCCGGGAGCAACGCAGCCGGGAGCATCGCAGCCGGAAATATCCCTGCCGGTTCCGCCGCTGCCAGTCCGCCCGCCGGTCCTCTGCGCAGGATGTCCCCATCGGGCGTCCTTCTACGCGGTAAAGAGGGCCATGGAGAAGCTGAATGAAGGCCTGGAGGAGGGCGCGAAGCCCATAGAGGGAGTTTACTGCGGCGATATCGGCTGCTACACCCTGGGCAACGCAAAGCCTCTGGATATGGTGGACACATGTCTGTGCATGGGGGCCGGGATTACCATGGCCCAGGGGCTGCAGCGGGTGGAGCCGGATAAACGGTATTTTTCCTTTGTGGGGGATTCCACCTTCTTTGCCTCCGGTCTCACAGGCATTGTCAACGCAGTATACAATGAGGCCAGCCTGACCCTGTGTATCCTGGACAATTCCACCACGGCCATGACAGGCCACCAGCCTCATCCGGGCACAGGCCGGACGATGATGGGAAATGTAGTGGAGAAAGTGGATATAACAAAGGTGCTGGAGGGCATCGGTGTAAAAAATACCGTCACGGTGGACGCGCTGGATTTAGATGCGTGTGTGGAGGCTGTACTCAAGCTGTCCGCCATGAAGGGCGTGAAAGCGGTCATCTTCAAGTCTCCATGCGTGGCCATCACAAAAAGCTCCCGCAAGTGCAGGATTGCAAAGGACAGCTGTGTGAACTGCCGGACCTGCATCAATGAGATTGGCTGTCCCGCGCTGGTGCTGGAGGGGGATGTGGTACGCATTGACAGCGGCCTGTGCACCGGATGCGGTCTGTGCAGCCAGATTTGTTCCGTAAACGCCATTGAAACGGTTAGATAGTCCTGCTTCAGACGGACAGGACAGAGAAGATGCTTGGAGAGCGAGGTATATAAGATGACAAAAAATGTATTGCTGTGCGGAGTGGGAGGTCAGGGCACCGTCCTGGCATCCCGCCTCATAGCCCTGGCAGCCATGGAGAAGGGAATGGAGGCCAGGGGGGCTGAGACCATCGGCATGGCCCAGAGGGGCGGAAGCGTGGTGAGTCATGTGCGCATCGGTGAGGAGATATATTCTCCGCTGATACCCCATGGCGGGGCCGATGTGCTCATTGGCTTTGAACCGGCAGAGGCTGTCCGGTGTCTGCCATACCTGAAAAAAGGCGGCTGTGTGGTGGTATCCCCGGCTCCCATACGGCCAGTGACCGCCTCCCTGACGGGAGGTGGCTACACGGGCCTGGAGATGATGGAATATCTGGAGCATGCCGCGGATAACCTGGCGGTAGTGGATGCGGCATCCATTGGAATGGCATGCGGTTCCCCTAAGGTGATGAATGTGGCCCTGCTGGGAGCAGCCATTACCAGCGGACTGATAGGAATTTCCCTGGAAGAGATGGAGGCAGCCATTGAAAAAAGGGTGCCGGAAAAGTTTAAGGATATGAATATGAAGGCCCTGAAGCTGGGCGCATCAGCCGGCCCCATGATAAGATAAACGGAGGATTAACCAGATGAAGATGAAAGAATCCCAGTTCCTTCTCATTAAGGAACAGCTCAAGAAACTGACAGCCAAGGAATGCTTTTACAAGCATAAGCTGGAGGGCGTCAATGTGAATCAGATACAGTCGCAGGAGGACTTTGAGAAGCTTCCTTTTACCTGGAAGGGTGATTTGCGGGAGGCGTATCCGCTGGGACTGATGGCTGCTCCGGAAGAGAAAATCGTTCGTATTCATTCTTCCTCAGGCACTACCGGAACACCGGTCATCATCCCCTATACCCAGAAGGATGTGGATGACTGGGCGCTGATGTTTGCGCGCTGCTATGAGATGGCCGGCATCACCAATCTGGACCGTATCCAGATTACGCCGGGATACGGTCTGTGGACAGCGGGAATCGGTTTCCAGCTGGGGGCGGAGCGCCTGGGCGCAATGACCGTTCCCATGGGGCCCGGCAATACGGATAAGCAGCTGCGCATGATGATGGATATGAAATCCACGGTCCTGTGCGCCACATCCTCCTATGCTCTTTTATTGGCCGAGGAGATTGCCAAGAGAGGGATTGGAGAGCGCATCCATCTGAGGAAGGGCGTTATTGGTTCCGAGCGCTGGGGCGAGAAAATGAGGAACAGGATAGCGGCCGAGCTGGGAGTGGACCTGTTCGACATCTACGGCCTTACGGAAGTATACGGGCCGGGTATTGCCATCAACTGCGAGAAACAGGGAGCCATGCACTACTGGGATGATTACATTTACATCGAGATTGTGGACCCCAAGACAGGTGAGGTGCTGCCTGACGGCGAGGTGGGAGAAATTGTCATCACTACCCTGAAAAAGGAAGGCGCGCCCCTGATTCGCTACCGTACCCATGACCTGTCCAGAATCGTGCCGGGAGACTGTCCCTGCGGTTCGCCATATCCCAGAATCGGCACCCTGATTGGGCGTACCGACGATATGGTCAAGGTAAAGGGCGTGAACATATTCCCAAGCCAGATAGAGGAGCTTTTGAGCTCCATAGAAGGAGCTTCAAGCGAATACCAGGTTATGGTGGACCACCTTATGGGCAAGGATGTGCTGACCTTATTTGTGGAGACAAATCCCTCCATTAACAAATATGCCCTGGAAATCGAAATCCAGAATCAGTTTAAAGGGCGGATTGGCCTGACTCCGGTGGTGAAGCTGGTGGAGCTGGGCGAGCTTCCAAGAAGCGAAAAGAAGTCCACCCGCGTATTTGACAACCGGTATTAAGGGCGAAATGATGTCCCAATCAGTTTTTCAAACTGTAATTTCAACCCGGATTCAGAACGCGGACCAGCACCTCCCTGGCATTCTGAGGCCTGAGGGCGATGACTGTGCCCTGTATCTGGTAGGCGGACATGTGGCCGCGCCGTCCCTTCAGAATACAGGTTACCTGGGCTGCCGCTGTAAATCCCAGCTCTTCCAGCCGCAGGGACATAGGCGGTTCGCTGATAACCCAGACGATTTCAGCCCGTTCTCCCGGTTTCAGTTCATGTAACGGATAAACCATAGTGAATCACCGTTCAGGTTTGTTATGATATTATATGCAGAGCACGTATCTGTGGGAATAAAAGGAGGGTTGTCACACTTTTGGCCCAGCCCCGTATAATAAAGTACAACCTAGATGAAAGGAGATTAATACTATGGACTATAATAATTGTAATGGTTGGAATGAATATGCAGGAACTTATGAGGGATCTTATTATGCAGGGGATGCGGCATTTGCCAGAACGGAGTCTGCCGGTGAAAACTGCCGCAGTACTGCGGCCGCAGCCGCGGCTGATACGTCCGGGTCATTCGGCGGAACAAGCAGGACCTGCGATTTATACTGGCAGGGATATATGGCAGGATTCTATGCCAACAACAGCTGTAATCGTTCGGCTGAGGCAAGGACGGCTGCCCGGGCAGCAGGCCGGACCGCTGAGGCTTCGAACTGCCGCTGCTCCTGCAATAACTGCAATAATTGCGGCAATTGGAACAGCTGCGGCAATTGGAACAACTGCCGCTCCTAAATTAACTGCCGCCCCTGAACTGCCTGCGGCTTAGGGGTGTAATATGCAGCATGAATTCTAAACCGGCCGGGGCTTCCGCAAAGGAGGCCCCGGCCCGGAGCGTTTGAAGAGTATATTGTGACACGTTCTAATCCAGCATGACCTTTACCGGAGAATCCACAGTCATGGTATCGGGGTTTACGAGGCAGTCATATGCCAGCACATGAACGCCGGCTTCACGGGCCTGTCTGAGCGTCTCCCCAAAGGCCGGATGGGTAATATCATTGGGGGTAAAACCCAGGATGCCTTTCATCTGGATGACAAACAGGACATAGGCCTCATAACCTTCCTCATGGGCCCTTATAAGGCCCTTTAAGTGTTTGATGCCCCGTTTTGTGGGAGCGTCAGGAAACAAAGCCAGACCATTTTCCTCCAGGGTCACGCCTTTGACTTCCATGAAGGCCGGAGACACTGCTTTGGTATCCCGGTTTCTCAGGGAGAATGCCAGGTCAAACCGTGAGTCGCCGTGGGTGACTTCCCGCCGTATGTCAAAGGGTACATAAGAACCAAGAGGGTAATGGTTTTTTTCCGTATATTGGCCGCCGCCCAATGAGACCAGCCACTCCCATGCGGCCTTGTTGGGGGCCTGGGAGTCCATGTTGATGAGCAGACCGTTTTTGTACACGCCAATCAGGTCATACTCGGTCTTTCTTCCGGAAAGGACTGCATCCGGATGGAATTCCAGTATAACCGTGACTCCGGGAATCAGAAGCTCCCTGCACCGTCCGGTGTTCTTTACATGGCATACCACCGTCCTGTTGCCTGTCTCCACATGGGCGATAAAACGGTTGGGCCGGCTTATGAAGGTTCCGGCAACTATGTGTTCATAGGTCATGATGATGTTCCTCCCGGGCTTATTGGTCCTGCCTCGTTTTCCGCGTCAGATGAGGACCCGGCAGTATGGGGACAGGCTGTATCAGTATACCAGATAAAGGGCGGAAAAGGAAGGTATCCGTGTTTACAGTTGCGTCTGTCCGGGAAATATGTTAATATTTTGGTAACATTACTAATTGAGAATTTTAAAAGCGAGGAAAAAGAGTATGGGATTAACCTATCAGAGTACAAGAGGCGGTGAAAAGGAAGTGACAGCTTCCATGGCCATCTTACAGGGCCTTGCAAAGGACGGCGGCCTGTTCATGCCGTCCGGTATTCCGGAGCTGGATGTGCCCCTTGAAAAGCTGGCGTCCATGACATACCAGGAGACAGCGTACGAGGTTATGAAGCTGTTTCTGACAGATTATACGGAAGCAGAACTTAAGGACTGTATTGCCAGGGCCTATGACAGCAAGTTTGATACAGAAGAGATAGCCCCCCTTGCAAAGGCTGACGGAGCATATTATCTGGAGCTGTACCATGGAAGCACCATTGCATTCAAGGACATGGCGCTGTCCATCCTGCCCCATCTTATGACTACAGCGGCCAGGAAAAACCATGTGGACCGGGAAATTGTCATTCTCACAGCCACGTCCGGGGATACGGGCAAGGCGGCCATGGCCGGATTTGCGGATGTGCCCGGTACCCGGATCATTGTATTCTATCCCAAGGACGGAGTCAGCAAGGTCCAGGAGCTTCAGATGCGCACACAGAAAGGGGACAACACCTCTGTGGTGGCAATCCGTGGAAATTTTGATGACGCCCAGACTGGCGTGAAGAAAATTTTCGGGGACAAGTACCTGGAAGCAGAGCTTGCGGGAAAGGGGTTCCGGTTTTCCTCGGCAAACTCCATTAACATTGGCCGTCTGGTCCCGCAGATTGTATACTATGTATATGCTTATGCCAAACTGTTAGAAGCGGGAGAGATAGACAAGGGTGAGAAAATCAATGTGGTGGTGCCGACAGGCAATTTCGGCAACATCCTTGCGGCCTATTTTGCGAAGCGCATGGGACTTCCTGTAAAGACGCTGGTATGCGCGTCCAATGACAATAAAGTTTTATATGACTTCTTCACCACAGGAATTTATGACAGGAAGAGAGAGTTCATCCTCACCAATTCACCGTCCATGGATATCCTTATATCCAGCAACCTGGAGCGTCTCATCTATCTGAGCACAGGATGTGATGCCCGGGCCAACGCGGCCCTGATGCGGAGGCTTTCCGAGGAGGGAAGGTATGAGGTGACGCCTGAGATGCGCGCCTTCATGTCTGATTTCGCGGGAGGCTTTGCCACCCAGGAGCAGGACGCTGCCACCATCAGGAGACTGTTTGATGATACGGGCTATCTCATTGACACCCATACAGGCGTTGCGGCTGCTGTTTACGCAAATTACAGGAGGGAAAGCGGGGATGGCACAAAGACAGTCATAGCGTCCACTGCCAGCCCTTATAAATTTTCCCACAGTGTCATGGAAGCCATTGCAGGCAGGGAAGGACTGGAGGGCAAGGATGAATTTGAAATCGTGGATGCATTAAGCGCCCTGTCCGGCGTCGCTGTTCCCCAGGCAGTGGAGGAAATCCGCCATGCGGCGGTCCGCCATAACAGGGAGTGCGGCGTGGATGATATGAAGAACGAGGTAAAGGACATCCTCGGCATCAGCTGATTTAATGAAAAACATCTTCCTTTTTGTTCGCGTATGCGATATAATGGGTGAGATGGTTAATAAAATAACAAAGTTATAAGGAGGTATAATATGTTAGTTTCAGCAAAAGACATGCTTGAGAAAGCAAGGGAAGGCAAGTACGCGGTTGGCCAGTTCAACATCAACAACCTGGAGTGGACCAAGTCCGTGCTGCTGACAGCAGAAGAACTGAAATCTCCGGTTATCCTGGGCGTATCCGAGGGCGCAGGAAAGTATATGACAGGATTTAAGACGGTTGCTGCCATGGTCCGGGCTATGATGGAAGAACTGAACATCACGGTTCCGGTTGCCCTGCATCTGGACCATGGTACTTACGATGGCTGCTATAAATGTATCAAAGCAGGATTTTCCTCCATCATGTTTGATGGTTCCCACTATCCAATCGAAGAGAACATCGAGAAGACAAAGGAGCTGGTTAAGGTAGCTCATGCCATGGGTCTGTCCCTGGAGGCAGAGGTTGGCTCCATCGGCGGCGAGGAAGACGGCGTGGTAGGCTTAGGCGAGTGCGCGGATCCCCGGGAGTGCAAGGCCATCGCTGATCTGGGAATTGACTTCCTGGCAGCGGGCATTGGCAATATCCACGGCAAATATCCTGAGAACTGGCCCGGCCTGCGTTTCGACGTATTAGAGCAGGTAAAGGCAGCCGTAGGCGATATGCCTCTGGTTCTTCACGGCGGTACAGGTATCCCTGAGGATATGATTAAGAAGGCTATCAGCCTGGGCGTTGCGAAAATTAATGTAAACACAGAGTGCCAGCTGTCCTTCGCGGCAGCCACCAGGGAATACATCGAGGCAGGCAAGGACCTGAAGGGCAAGGGCTTTGACCCAAGGAAGCTTCTGGCTCCGGGCGCTGATGCTATCAGGGCAACTGTTAAGGAAAAGATGGAGCTGTTCGGTTCCGTTGGCAAGGCATAATATACGATATACCGGCTGATTTATAACCTACATCACTATAACTGATGCTAGTTATTAATATGGCTTAACAATCCTTATTAGAATAAAAATGTATTTTTATTGAAAAACCACTTGCAATTTCTGTGGAAATGGTTTATTTTAATAAAGAACAAAGGTGTTCTCTCTCAGAGGGGGAACACCTTTTTATTATATATCCGCGCGGACTTAATATAATTACGTGAAAAGAGATGTATGACCTGAGAGAGCTATGACCTGAGAATTTTGGAAACGATTTTGGAAAAGGAAGATAAAAAAGAGAGGATGGATAATTCTATGAGCGATGTGTTGAATGTATCGGAGATGTTCGGTAAAAATGTATTCAATGACGCGGTGATGAGGGACCGTCTGCCAAAGAGCGTGTACAAGAAGTTAAAGAAAACCATTGAAGACGGGGCAGAGCTGGACCCCAGTATTGCGGATGTGGTTGCCCATGCCATGAAGGACTGGGCAATCGAGAGGGGAGCCACCCACTATACCCACTGGTTCCAGCCGCTGACAGGGGTGACTGCGGAAAAGCATGATTCCTTTATCTCTGCTCCATCCGACGGAAAAGTAATCATGGAATTCTCCGGCAAGGAGCTGATTAAGGGCGAGCCGGACGCATCCTCCTTCCCATCCGGCGGCCTGCGGGCCACCTTTGAAGCAAGGGGATATACGGTTTGGGATTGTACCTCACCGGCCTTCCTGCGGGAAGACGCCATCGGCGTGACCCTGTGCATCCCCACTTCCTTCTGTTCCTATAAGGGGGAGGCGCTGGATAAGAAGACTCCGCTGCTGCGTTCCATGCAGGCTGTCAATGAGCAGGCATTAAGGATACTCCGTCTTTTTGGCAACACCACAGCCAAGCGGGTCGCGCCGTCCGTAGGCGCGGAGCAGGAATATTTCCTGGTAGACAGAGAGAAATATTTGCAGCGCAAGGACCTGATTTACACCGGCCGAACCTTATTCGGCGCAATGCCTCCCAAGGGCCAGGAGCTGGAGGACCATTACTTTGGAGCCATCCGTGAGAGAATCGGTTCTTACATGAACGATGTAAATAAAGAGCTGTGGAAATTAGGCGTGCCTGCCAAGACACAGCACAACGAGGTGGCTCCGGCCCAGCATGAGCTTGCGCCTATCTACGAGGGTGTAAACCAGGCTGTTGACCACAACCAGATTGTCATGGAGACACTTAAGAAGGTGGCCGGACGCCACGGCATGGCCTGCCTCCTTCATGAGAAGCCCTTTGCGGGCGTCAATGGTTCTGGTAAGCATGACAACTGGTCGCTGACCGCGGATGACGGCACCAATCTCCTGAATCCTGGTGACACGCCTCATGAAAACATCCAGTTCCTTCTGGTACTGGCATGTATCATCAAGGCAGTGGATATCCATGCAGACCTTCTCAGGGAGTCTGCCTCCGATGTGGGAAATGACCACAGACTGGGAGCCAACGAGGCGCCGCCTGCCATCATATCCATTTTCCTGGGAGAGCAGCTTGAGGATGTAATCGACCAGCTGTGCAGCACCGGCGAAGCCACCCACTCCAAACAGGGCGGCACCTTAAAGACCGGAGTTGACATTCTTCCTGATCTGGATAAGGATGCCACGGACAGAAATCGTACATCACCCTTTGCCTTTACCGGTAATAAATTCGAGTTCCGCATGGTGGGTTCCTCGGATTCCATCGCTTCTCCCAATACCGTGCTGAACACCATCGTGGCAGAAGCCTTTAAGGAAGCGGCAGACATACTGGAGAAGGCAGATGACTTTGATATGGCTGTACATGATTTCATAAAGAAGACTCTGGCCGGCCATAAGAGAATCATTTTTAATGGAAATGGATATTCAGATGAATGGGTAGCCGAGGCAGAGAGAAGAGGACTTCCGAACATCCGCTCCATGGTGGATGCCATCCCGGCTCTGACAACGGATAAGGCGGTGAAGCTGTTTGAGGCATTTGGGGTATTTACAAAGGCCGAGCTGGAATCCCGGTCTGAGGTGGAATATGAGAACTATTCCAAGGCCATTAATATTGAGGCCAGGACCATGTACGATATGGCCAGCAAGTCCATTATCCCGGCAGTCATCAAGTATACCACACAGCTTGCCGCATCCATCGGGGCCGTGAAAGGCGTATGCCAGGAGGCAGATGTGAGCACCCAGACAGAGCTGCTCATAGAGACCTCAAAGCTGCTTACCGGGATAAAGACAGCACTTGCCCATCTTTTGGAGGTGACGGAAAAGGCCGCAGCCGCCGAGGGTGGCAAGGGCCAGGCTGTCATCTACCACAGCCAGGTAGTACCGGCCATGGAAGCGCTCAGGGCTCCTGTGGACCAGCTGGAGATGATAGTGGATAAGGAACTGTGGCCCATGCCAAGTTATGGGGATTTGATATTTGAAGTGTAAGTTTATAGAGTAAGAAGGCCAGATTCCGGGGAATGTTTCGGAGTCTGGTTTTTTATTTTTATGGTATCAAAAAAGGGAATGTTCTCTGCCATTTTCCGGGTGCTGTCATGCTGCTTTTATGCTTGCTTTTTTTAGCGGGTGTGATATAATGTTCATATATTTCCACAAAATGATAAATTTGAACACAAACAGGCAGGGAAGCGAGGATTACACAATGGACAGACATGGACTTGTATGCAGGGCAGTGCTGGAGCAGCCGGATATCACCCAGAGGGAGCTGGCCGGAAAGCTGGACGTCTCCCTGGGCACGGCCAATGGTTTGATTAAGGATTGCCTGGCAAAGGGATATATAGGAGAGAAAAGCAGCCAAAAGGGAAAAGCCAGATGGAGGCTTAGGGCTGAGGGACAGAAGCTGTTAGACCAATATAAGGTGGACGGCGCCCTTATTATCGCAGCCGGATTCGGTTCACGTTTTGTACCCCTGACCTTTGAGACGCCCAAGGGGCTCCTGGAGGTCTTTGGGGAGCGAATGATTGAGCGTCAGATTAAGCAGCTTCACGAAGTGGGGATAAGGAACATAACCATAGCAGTGGGATATCTGAAGGAGAAGTTTGAATACCTCATTGATAAATATGGTGTGGAGCTTCTGTACAATCCTGAATACACCAGCAAAAACACCCTGACCACTATATACCGGGCCAGGAAGGTGCTGGAGGGACGCAATATGTACATTCTGTCATCGGACAACTGGATGCGGAAGAACATGTATCATGCCTATGAATGCGGGGCCTGGTACAGCTCGGCTTTTCAGAGGGGAGAGACCAAGGAGTGGTGCCTTTATTTCAATAAAAAGGGAAGGATCACTGATGTGAAAGTAGGCGGACGGGACCAGTGGGTCATGTATGGTCCGGCTTATTTTTCCCGGGAATTTTCCCGGCAGTTCCTTCCCGTGCTGGAAGCCTATTATAAGACGCCGGGAACAGAGCAGTTCTACTGGGAACAGGTCTATGTTGATATGCTGGAAGGAGAGGCCAGGCGGCGGCTGGAGGAGGAAGCCGGCGGACTGTTGGAAGCGGCCCAGGAAGCCAGCGGACTGGCTGCTTCCAGATGGGATGAGATAGAGATGGATGTGAACCGCCAGCCGGATGACCAGGTATATGAGTTTGAGAATCTGGAGGAGCTGCGCCTGTTTGACCCCCGCTATCAGAATCATTCTGACAATGCGGCCATGAAGCTGGTCGCGGAGGTATTCAAGGTACCGGAATCCCACATTAAAGATATCCGCTGCCTGAAAGCGGGCATGACCAACAAGTCGTTTCTGTTTAAGGTGGAGGACCGCCACTGCATCTGCCGCATACCAGGTCCGGGAACAGAACTTCTGATTAACAGGGAACAGGAAAAAACAGTCTACGACGCCGTTGCCCCGCTTGAAATCACCGAGCATGTGCTGTACATGAACGAAAAGACGGGGTATAAGATAGCGGATTACTATGAAGGTACCAGAAATGCGGATGCAGCGGATTGGGACGATATGGAAAAATGCATGTCCATGGTGCGCTGTCTTCACCAGTCGGGTATCACGGTGGCCCATTCCTTTGACATCCGGGAGAGAATCAGCTTCTATGAAAAGCTGTGCAGGAGCCATGGAGCTCTTTTGTTTGAGGATTACGAGGAGGTGAGGGGGTGGATGGACTGGCTCATGGATACCCTGGATTCCATGGAACACCCAAAATGCCTGTGTCATATTGACGCAAATGTGGATAACTTTCTCTTTTTTGAGGACGGCAGTGTAAAACTCCTGGATTGGGAGTATGCAGGCATGTGTGACCCGGTGATGGATGTGTCCATGTGTGCGATTTATTCCTATTACAATGAAGAGGACATGGAACGTCTCTTCAGGCTTTATCTTCAGAGGGAGCCCTCTGAGGACGAGCTGTTCGCCCTATATGCCAATGCGGCCCTGGGAGGATTCCTGTGGTGTCTGTGGGCTGTATATAAAAGCATTCTGGGCGATGAGTTTGGAGAATACACCATCATCATGTACCGGTATGCAAAAAAATATTATAGGAAATTACGGAAATTGTAATAAATTTGTTACCAAATGAATATGGGATTGTGCTATAATCGGAGATATGTAAACGGTTGGGGACTACTATGCCCCTGGCCAGATATACCAGGCGAGGAGGATGACAAATGGGATATAAAAAGTACTGGGCAGCAATCGCGGCAGCCGGTATGATTGGGGCCATGTCATTGGGGTCTGTATTCACCAGCTATGGGGCGGACGGATGGAGTAAATCCAATGACAGTTGGACTTATATCTATAATGGACAGACACATACAGGATGGCTTCAGACCAGCGAGGGCTGGTATTACATGGACTTATCCACGGGACATATGTCCACGGGTTTTAAGCAGATTGACGGAAAATGGTATTTCTTCAGGCCCAACGGTCTCATGGCCATGGGCTGGATCAATCCGGAGGACGGCAAATGGTATTATATGCTGAACGACGGAAGTATGGTTACAGGCTGGCTGAAGATTGGAAACGACTACTATTTCATGCGGGGCAACGGAACCATGGCAACCGGCTGGCGTGAGATGGACGGCGCATGGTATTATTTCCAGAGCAACGGAAAGTGCGTGGTTAATTCCTGGGCACAGATTAAGGACAGCTGGTACCTCTTTGGCACGGACGGCAAGATGATGACGGGCTGGGCTAAAGTGGATAATGATTATTTCTACCTGAATACGGATGGCCGGATGCTGAGCGGCTGGCTGAGCGACAGCGAGGGCAACAAATATTATATGGATACAAGCAACGGCAAGATGTCCACAGGCTGGAAGCAGATTGATAATTCCTGGCATTACTTCAACAGCAATGGACATATGATGACGGGATGGATTCAGCTGGACGGCAAGTACTACTATCTGAACCCTGCCAACGAGGGCAAGATGATTGCGGGCACCACAGCTACCATCAATGGCGTACAGTATAACTTTGACGGCAGCGGTGTATGCCAGAATGCCAACGGCGTATCGGCCCAGACACCGGGAACCGTGAACAATAATTCCGGCAGTTCCGGCGGCAGCGGCGGACCCGGCGTGTCCGGGTCTTCCGGCTCCCGTATCAGCAGCGGGACGGCAGCGCCT
>OAUW01000131.1_pt1 | contig 60227 bp, 49 predicted proteins | sample 1495241 | NCBI WGS metagenome assembly OAUW01 (sample SAMEA2580063, study PRJEB22360) | human gut metagenome | biome: human gut; feature: human-associated habitat; material: faeces | place: Denmark | collected 2008/2010
GGGGCCTTCCAGGCCCCGGGGGACGTTCGGCTAACTGCGGGAACGGCCTATCCGCTCAATGTGTTAGGCTGAGATCGGAAATCAACCACGAAAGGCATGCAAGCCGGTTTAGCCCTACAGCGCAGAGCGAATTCCGCCTGCCATCTGCAGAAGAATATATTCGAATGATGCGTTAAACCTCATTGTCAGCACTTATATTCGGCGGGACGCCCGCCAGAAATCACGGAACTCCTCTCTGCATTTATAGCGAGACATGAAGTGAATAAGTACAATGAGCAGTGTCCAACAAACGAAAGGCAAACCATGCGAGTCGTAACAACCGGAGTATGCAGAGGAAACTGGAAAATCTACCAGCAACTTAAAATTGAAGGCATCCATGAAGCCTCCAGCGTAACAGCCCAAGCGACTACGGACGATAATCGCCGTCTACCTTTATCCCTTCTAAAGTTCGGGGACAATAGCGACGAATCGAACTCGTACGTTCTTGTAATCCCTGATCCCGATGTTCGCACTATCATAATCGAATTAAATGAAATTAATTCAGACGGTCGCACTATGAGCAGCGACTCTATTTCGCTCAATTGCAAGAACATAAAATGGGAGTCTCGTCTTAACTACAAAATAAAACCCGACATGTGCAGCAAACTTAGAAACTATGATAACGTTTCAGAGTTTGACATGGCAACGATTGATTTTTGGCAGTGTATCGAGGATTCAAACGAATATATCCTTAGGTGTACGGTAAGAACACCGTACCGCAGCGACTCGCAAATCAAGGTTCGCTGCCTCGATCGAACACTCAACGAAGTCAATTTGACTACCGTCGATTTCGGCTCAAATGTAACAAGCGTTGGATTCACTGCAGAGAAAAAACAGCTTGAAACGCAGCTCTCGATCCGAATGCCAAAAGCGTTTGATCGTTACTACTTTATTATTGACGATCAAAATCACCCATCATTCAGTGCATTTGACTGCTTAACGCCTGATAAATTAGGCTTGCTTCTTGAGGAGACCAACTTCCTCTTTACCCATGCGCAGTTTGACCCTGAATACCCCGAATGGTTTACAGAGCATAAGGCAACCATTGGTGCACTGGAGAAGCAGAGAAAAATCGTCTTCAATAGCGCTCCGAAATTCAGCATCATTGTCCCTCTTTACAACACGCCCATTTCGTTTTTTAACGATATGGTCGAATCCGTAAAAAACCAGTCTTATGCAAACTGGGAGCTCCTCCTAGTTAATGCAAGCCCTGACAATCAGGAACTAAAGGCTCGCGTTGAGCAGGAGACAGCCCGCGACAACAGAATTAAGTCAATTATTCTTACCGAAAATAAGGGTATTTCCGAAAATACAAACGCAGGCGTTGCCGTAGCTTCGGGCGATTTCGTTAGCTTCTTTGACCATGACGACATCCTTGAACCGGATTTGTTGTTCTCGTATGCCGAGGCAATTGAAAACAATGATAACGTTGATCTTCTTTATTGCGATGAAGACAAACTCATGCCCGATGGAAAGCTGGCACAGCCGTTCTTTAAACCGGATTTCAATATCGATTTACTCAGAAATAATAACTATATATGCCACATGCTTACCATCCGTAAGTCCCTTCTTGACACGCTGCAACCGAATACGAAAGAGTTCGATGGGGCCCAGGATCACAATTTGACTCTCCGGGCCGTGGAAAAGGCTAGGAACGTCCACCATGTTGCAAAAGTTCTATATCACTGGCGCCTAAGCGAAACGTCAACCGCGGCAAATGCCGACAGCAAACCTTATGCCACCATTGCGGGTATTAAGGCGGTTCAGAATCACCTCGACAGACTTGGGCTCAATGCAAAAGTTGAACAAGCGCGTCGTCCCTTTACATATAAAGTAACCTACGCCGTACCAGATTCCCATCCGCTCGTTTCGATCATCATTCCGACCAAAGATCACGCTAATATCCTCGATAACTGCATTACGTCAATTATCGAGAAATCCACATACGACAATTACGAGCTTGTGATAATCGAAAATAACAGCACGGAAAATGCGACGTTCGAGTATTACGATAAGTTACAAGCCAAATACCCTGATATCGTTCGCCTTGTTACCTGGGAGCACGAATTTAACTTTTCCAAGCTCATGAACTTTGGAGTGGCCCGCGCCAAGGGAAATTATCTCTTGCTGCTGAATAACGACACCGAAGTGATTACGCCCAATTGGATTGAAACTATGCTTGGCATCTGCGCACGCGAGGATGTTGGCGCAGTTGGTGCAAAACTCTACTATCCCGACAACACCATTCAACACGCTGGCCTATGCGTCACGGGCGGCGTGGCAGGACATCTCTGCCAAAGCATGCCAAAAGACAACTGGGGCTATTTTGCACTCAACGATGCGCAGCAAGATTTCAGCGCCGTCACGGCGGCTTGCATCATGACCAAACGAAGCGAATACGAAAAAGTCGGAGGTTTCACCGAAGAGCTTCAAGTCGCATTTAATGATGTTGACTTTTGCCTAAAGCTTCGCGAGATTAACGATCTGATTGTATACACGCCCGAAGTCGAGCTGTATCATTACGAGTCAATTTCTAGAGGCGTTGAAAACAACACAAACAAGCAGATTCGCTTCCACAAAGAGGTTGCGTACATGAATTATCGCTGGGCAAACTACTATGTCGAAGGCGATCCATATATAAACCCGAATTTCACCGTGGGAGAACCTGGAAATCGCTATTACCACTTGTGAGATCTAAATGCAGCCTCACAATAGGTGCAAGCAATATCATTGCATATAGATAAGGGGGACGGGGCCTCCATTCCCCCGCCCCCCCCTTATTGCGGCGACATAATTGTGAGTTACTGATTCCTTTTTCTGTATTTAGAGAAAGGAATCTCATTGACTGAGTAATCGTCTTTCTCCGTACCACTTATAACGCGCTTCAGTACCGCCATTCAAAAACGTGAAAATTGCCCTTCAGTACCGCCAGCGGCGCGCTTGAGTACCGCGCCCCAGCGGTCCGCCGCCTATACACTCGAAACGCCATACCATTAGTCGAGAGAAAGGAACAGATTATGGCAAGAAGGTGATTTCCGACGTTGATGACCTGCAAGCTTTCTCTGGAAAAGTTGCCCCTCTATACGATATGCTTCTCTCAAACAGAAAAGAAATTGTCGCTCTCATCGAGCTTCGTGACACTCTGCTGTCTAAACTTATGTCAGGTGAATTCGATGTCTCTAGTGTTGAGCTTTAAGGATAATTTCAGGCGGTGCCGATGTACTCAGTAAATGGTGTCGACTTGCAGAGCAGTGAGCTTGAGGGGTTGAATCTGCTAGTTGCGGCTGAGGGGGAAGTGAGGGTAGCGGTTTTGTTGCCGAGAATCACCTTCATCTCACGGGCGAGAAGTACTGTTTCATCGAAAAGTATATTGAGCTCTACAACGGCCTACACGAAGCGGGCTTGATAAAAGGCCATGGTAGCGATGGTGGATTCCTCTTTGGGGGAGTCACTCAAAGAGGATTTGATTTCGTAGATGATTACGCCACCGTTGTTGCCCTGAACAAAGAGGAGAAAAGGTAGCAGAAGCTTCATGATTACAAAATTGCTGCATTCGGAATTATCGGAGGCTTATTGAGTGGTGCGCTCGAAAGCTGGATGGTTGAGGCACTCAAAAACATCCTTGCTCCATGCAGCTAAATGCCTAGTTTCTTATGTTGGAGGATGTAATGGATGACGAATTATTCGTAAGGACTATGATTGAGGTCTTGAAATTCGATAAAAAGTATTCAGGGAAAAAAGACGACTTATTGCCCATACTCAGAAGAGTCACGCTGAATAGAAAACCCCAATGGGGGTTTGTGCGGCATGGGCGCCCTAATCAGCGATACGAAGATATTGAGCTGCGCATACCCGTACCCCTTCTGAATGAAGCCAATAATCAATATGACGATTTGTACGACATAATCAATTACGTGTACGAAGAAAGCGATGAGTATGCTTTAGGAGAATTGACCCTTCGCCCATAGATTATTCAATCCGAAGATGTTGAATACACGGAACATGATGTCGTGTTTACCAATATTCAAGAAGAAATTATCCAAGGTATCCGGGATGCGCGGTATTCCATCTGGGCTGCAGTGGCATGGCTGACCAATCGGGCCTTTATAAATGAGCTCAGAGCAAAAAGGCAGCAAGGCGTTTCCGTGAGATTGATTGTCTCAGACGAGGATGCCAATCGTCCTTACTATGGCCAGCTTAGTGGTTTTGATACCGTTCTCATCTCGCGTTCTGGTTGGCGTGAATGGAACCGTATGCACGATAAGTTTTGTATCATTGATTTTGAGTACGTAATGCATGGCTCATACAACTGGACAAAGACAGCAGAACATAATGATGAAACGCTAGCGACCGCCATCGATAGAGATTACGTAAAGAAATTCTCTGATGAATTTGTTCACCTTTACCGTAAAGGGAGAAAGTTGGATATGGCCTAACCGTTACTTGATAATGCAAAGGTAAATAATCATTTGTTGCTCATGGCAATAGAGATGCCGGATCTGAGCGCCTTGTCGAGTTTTGAGATTTCTGCTGTTCTCTATGGAAATGTTGAGACGTAACGAGAGGTGTGCAATATCTCGATTCATCCGATCGGTTGCGCGTCGTTTATTCTTGAGTAATAGACTTTCTCCGTTCCACCTGCAACGCGCTTCGGTAGTATCATCCAAAAATGTGAATATTGCCCTTCGGTACCGCCCGCGGCACGCTTGAGTACCGCTCGCATCCGCGCACGCGTGTTTGTGTCAACGGTCAACTGAACACTGTGGCACGCCGCCCCAGAACTCGTACATGTGCACGTGGCAGCGCAGCCAGGTGCGCTCCCTCATGTCCAGCGTCGGCTCGAAGTAGGCCTTCTGGCTGAACGGGAGCACGCCGACGAACAGGTAGATCTTCGAGACCTCCCCGGTGACCGGGTTCACCAGCCCCCTGCCGACCGTCGGGCCGGACCAGTCGACCTCGCAGGACACGCCGGCCTTGTGCTCGATGCGCTTGGTCAGGTTGTTCGCCACGGTGTAGTCCCCGTAGCGCTCGCAGAACCTGGTGTAGCCCATGGCGACCATGTGCTCGCGCGAGCACTTCGACTTGTACTCGTCGTGCAGCAGGCGCAGGTTGACGCCGACCTTCGCCATCTCGGCGTGCACGTAGGACCAGTCGGGCTCCTCGAAGACGCTCTCGCGCGCGTTGCGGTCGGGGTAGAACAGCTCGTAGACCCGCTCGTCCCCCATACCCTTCACCTGGTCCCAGGTGATGCCGCGATCGTCCGCAATGTCGAACACCTCGCAGACGCTGCCCATGGACATGTGCCTGGTCTTGGCGATCGACCTCCTCGACATGCCCTGGTCGCGGAGCTCCATTATGAGCTTCGCCCTTATCTTCCTTGCCATGTGGTTTCTCCTTCCGTGGATCGGTTGCATGGCAAGTCGATTCTACGGGCGAAGGAGGGGCGATACGGAAATGGCGGAACGGGCGATACGGAAGGAGCGAAACGTCTGGATGGGAAGCGATACGGAAAGCGCGAAACAGGTGCTACTCAGAGCGCGCAATACTCACCGCCCGCGGCGCGCTTCAGTACCGCTCGCATACGCGCCCGCGCCCCACCGGTCCGCCGCCTATACGATCGAGACGCCATACCGGTAGTCGAGAGAAAGGAATGGATCATGGCGAGAAGGATACCGGCGAGGGAGGTGCCCAGGCTGAGGTCGTCGAACCTATCGCTCAACGCGATCGCCGCCGCGCTGCACGCGTCGAAAGCCAGCGTCTCCGTCGTGCTCAGGGCCGCGGCCGAGCACGACGTCGCCTGGGAGGAAGCGGAACGGATGAGCGCCGGGGAAGTGTCCGCCCGCCTGTTCCCGGAGCGCGAGCAGCCGGGGCCGGTGTACCCGGACCCGGATTGGGACGCGGTCCACGCCGAGCTCGCGAAGGTCGGCGTCACGCTCAGGCTCCTGCACGGCGAGTACCGCGAGGAGTGCGCCGCGCGGGGCGAGGCGGCCACGTCCTACGACCGCTTCTGCAAGCGGTACAGGCAGTTCACGGTCAGCAGGAACGTCGTGAGCAGGGTCGGCCGCAAGGCGGGCAGGAACATGGAGGTCGACTGGTCCGGTCCGACCATGTCCCTCGTCGACCCGGCGACCGGCGTCGTCTCGAAGGTCTACCTGTTCGTCGCCTGCCTGCCCTTCAGCAGGTACAGCTACGTCGAGCCGGCCCTCGACATGAAGCAGGACACCTGGCTGCGCTGCCACGTCCACGCGTTCGAGTTCCTCGGAGGCGCCACCCCGTGCATCGCGCCCGACAACCTCAAGACCGGCGTCACCGCCCACCCGAGGGAGGGCGAGGTCGTGCTCAACGCCGCGTACGAGGACCTCGCCGCCCACTACGGGTCGGCGGTCATGCCGGCGAGGGTCCGCAGGCCCCGCGACAAGGCGACCCGGCGTCGTCGACCTCCTCGGTCAGCCACTAGTCTATAACCAGCAGCTCGCCGCGTGGCTGGCCACCAAACTACCAGATTACTATGAAATAATACGAACATGCTGCGGAGAAAAAGACCATAATTGACGTAAGAAGCAGCATAGTTATTCTTGTCGTGCTTTCTTCCTTTATCAATTTGCCTGAATTACTGATCTGTATGCCCCCTGTAGAAAAAGAAGGGGCAAGCAAGGCAGCGTATAGCAACAGCGGAGTAAGGTATCGTGCTTGACAACCTGCAATGGTATCCGATCCAACTGATGTAAAGCTCACATATAAAGCCGTGCAAACAAGAGCAATCGATGATGCGACTATAGTAAGAACCCACAACCTACCACACAGGCTCAATCCAAAAGTCTTCGTTTTTGGACTATCAATTAAAGATCCAACGACGAGAACCGTAAAGGGCAAGGCTGAGCTCCATTGCAACACAACCGGAAGAGAGACGCCCATATAAGAGAATGAAAGCGAGTACATATCGGAATTAACAGGGGAAATATAGCCCAATATGAAGTTGATGAGCGTGTATGCGTAATCCAACGGATGAGAGAGAATATACGCGATTTGACCTGACGCACTAACATCAGATCCCCCGCGAGCATCCCCTGCTTGCGCATCAGCGCTAAATAGCATTGGCAACACAAATGATAAAACCATTACGAGCCCGAAGGCGACTACGAAACCGATATAGCGTTTGTAAGCGGTGCGCGAGGAAAACTTGGCTCGGGGCATAAGAAGTAGCAGACCAATGACTGGAAAGTAAATTGCCTTTGGAGCAAGCCCTAGGAATAACGCAGTGACGATTTTTAGCAGGCTTTTGATTGTAAGTCGCTCGAGCGGACGGCTAATTTCTCTCACTACCAAAGCAGCTGCAAGCATGAGAAATGACGTCACAACAGGATCATACGAATAATTTGAAGCGAGAAAAATACTCGTCGGAAGAAGACCAATGAGCATCATGGACAACTTTTTAGTAGGGATAATACGGATGGCGAAAGCAACAACTACTGCATATGAAATAAGGTTGCCCATCTTACCAAACATGAAGCTCACCAAAATTGGAACATGGAATACGCGAGCTACCCACAGACCGATTGCCGATGGAACATACCCGAATGTGGAGACCGTAGTGAGGCTGCTTTTCGATATGGGCGATGCAAAACTTGCCTGCTCCATATATTCGCCCGACTGTTCAGCAGAAGCACCCGCTTCAGCGACCTCATCCACCGACTCGCGGAGCAATTCATGGTCTAAATTCACCGCAGCCCAGGGCTTGGTGACGAGCAGTTGATCCGCGTATGAATACTCCGAATGTCCTAGGTATGACAAACCGAGAGCCCTGTCGTAATGAATCTCGTCATCCCAAGAAATCGCGGTTACCGGAGGTGCTATGAAAACTAAGAAAGATCCCAATAGTAGGCAAGAGCTGAGAAAAAAAAGCTCGACCCTTCCCTTCTTCCAGAAATAAAAGAACGCACCAACGCCGACAAGGAACAAGCAAATCAACAGATAAGTTAAACGACCCGCAACTACACCGATTATCTTAGAGACAAAGTAACTAGGCACCAAGCAAATTATTGCGACAAAGAGGGTCATCAGCGTGACACCCGGAATAGAGTAGACAAACAGTTTGCCAATAGACCTTTGATACGAATGCCCTGAAGGCCCGATCTTGGGAACCGCGGCGTACGAATTGGAGACATGTACGATTATGCAGCCCGAAATAGCGACGAAAAAGATTAGAATACGTCGCTTGCTCCAATCTGATAACTCTAACGGGGTAGACAACGGCGCTCCCCAAAGCGTAAACACCTCAAGAAGAATGGCACCTATAGCGCTTAACCCAATGATACAAGCGAGCATCTTGGGAGAAGAAACGCCATATTTGGTCTGTTTCGGAGTCCTAAGAAAGAAATGATACGAATAAGCAATGAGTACAGCTCCGACAAACGCAGCCAGGGCATAGACAAAAGCCGCGGAAGGACGTAGCTTGATAAAGGCCAGCGACGCAGCAGATAAAACGCCGACGAGCAACGCGGCAATTACCCCAATATCCGCCTTACTCAGATCGGCCTTCCCAATAGTCATCTTTCTTTATCCTCCAAACCTCAAGCGGGGCTAAGGGCAGTTTCAGAGTTTTCCCCTCACTTGCTATTCTGCACTGGTTAGTATCGATACAGCATGCCTGGGCTCAATCGATTTCTCATCATCTGATGATACAGTGAGCCCTCTTGGCTATTTGCTCATTCTCAAGTTCTTGTTCCAAGATTAGCAACATCCCGCGCAATTTTGAACGGCGCCTTGCAAAGCATGCCCTAGACGCAATAAATAAGATGAGAATTACACATGAAGCGGAAAACCAAATAATCAGAGAGGCAATGGTGCTATCCGCAGAAATCTCACCATTGCCTCCCTTGTACCATTCTGAGAAGGCCCAGCCGATAGTAGCTCCCGGAAAACCCATGCCACTGACATAAGCGAAACGATCTCGCCGTCCCCATTTGCGGCATCAAGCAGTGCAAGCAGGATTCTTACTTACTGCGCCAAACCAAGCTCCATCTTTTGAGGAGCCTCGGATGTGCAGCTTGAACAAAAAGAAATTCTAACCAAACGCCTCCCGGAAACTTTCTTATCGTTGTTACTCATTTTGAGCTCATACTCCGCACAGCCCAAAATCCCAGAATCGCCGTGACATCGTTTATGCGAAAGCATATCCGGGATTTTTATATTTAATATCCCTAGCACACTCCCCAACTCGCCTGCAGCGCTACGTATCTTCTTGATCGTCCAATCACTTCATAAGCGCAAGCTATTCAACGCGAGAATTCTCGCGGCGTTTCAGTTTGGGGATTTTTACCATGGTTGATTCGTCAGGAGATGACGAGTCTAGCACCGGGGCTGCGCCGCGAGGTGGAGTATAATCACTTTTCGTTGAACGTTTTGTCCGTGAAAGGCAAGTGCATGCAAAGCGATGATACTCAGACTCCGTCCCCGAAGCCGATTCTGTGGATGGTCATTCCTTGTTACAATGAGGAAGCTGTCTTGCCGGAAACATCTGGGACGTTTTTGTCTGAGCTCAGCGGATTGATTTCGGCCGAAATCGTAAGTGATAAAAGTAGCATTCTGTTTGTAGACGATGGGTCGAGTGATAGCACATGGACCATCATTGAAAGACTCTCAAACGACGATGCTCATTTCAGGGGAATATCACTGTCAAGAAATCGAGGTCATCAGAATGCCCTTCTTGCGGGGCTTATGGAAGCGCGTAAGTACTGTGACGTCTCCATTTCTTTGGATTGCGACGGGCAAGACGATATCTCGGCCGTATCTAAAATGATTGAAAAGTACCTGGACGGTAGTGACGTCGTATATGGCGTTAGAAACGACAGGTCTACCGATACGTTCTTTAAAAGGATGACTGCGGAGGCTTTCTACGGCATGATGAAAGAGATGGGGGTAGATACCGTCTTCAATCATGCAGATTATAGGCTCTTGAGCCTTGCCGCTCTGGATGGGTTGTCGGAATATGGAGAATCAAATCTGTTCTTGCGCGGAATGGTTCCGTTGATTGGGCTTCCCAGTTCAACCGTTGAGTACTCGCGCGCAGCTCGCGTTGCGGGTGACAGTCACTATCCCCTACGAAAGATGATCGCTCTCGCTGTTGACGGGATAACGAGCCTTTCGATTAAGCCTATCCACCTAATTAGCGCGGCGGGCGCTGTAATTGGCCTCGTTGGCCTATTGGGGACCTTTTGGGCGATCCTCTCTTATTTCTCTGGGGCGACGGTTTCGGGCTGGACGAGTACCATCTGTGTCATCTTGTTTTTGGGTGGCACGCAACTCCTGAGCCTCGGTGTAATCGGCGAGTATGTGGGCAAGGCGTATCTTGAGACAAAGAGTCGCCCGCGCTATCTAATCGAAAAGAGAACGTATGAAAGCAACCGACGAAACCTAAGGGGCTAACGTGGTCGAATCTTGTCCTGCGACACGTGGAGTCGTTAAGATTCCGTGGTTTTTGCGTTTTGGCAGATGTGTCGCTTTGGCGTATTTCTCGCTTGCCCTGCTTGCCGTTGCTTTCCTTGCCCCGCGCCTGCCTTATGCCTGCAAAGGGGAGGAGGCATCCCTTTCTTTACCTAGTCTGGCTGTGGTTGTGATAGTGGGGCTCGTTGTCTCTGTGGCATTGGCTAAGAGACGGCCAAAGGCGAACGTGGACTTCCTTGGTCTTCAAATGTTTAGACGCGTTAGCATTTCATTGGCCGTGGTAGTTTTCGTGCTTCAAATCTGCCTAATCAATAGCATATATTTTGAGACAGGCTGGGATGTCGGTGTGCTGATGTCGGGGTTGTCCGATGAGGGAGCCACGCTGGATTATTTCTCGCGCTATCCCAACCAGCTGTTTTTGCTTTTTATCTTCAAGACTGTGGGCCACTTTTGCCAACTTATTGGATTCCAAAACGTATACCTCATGCTTGACGTGGTGGGAGCAGCGTGTGTTACTTTGGCTGTTGTTCTGACCTCCTTTGTTGTGGCGAGGCTGGCGGGTTTTGGTCCTGGGTACTATACGCTTGCGTTCGGCTGTTTGTACTTGAGCTTCTCTCCTTGGATTGCGGTTCCTTATTCAGATACGTATGGAACTATCTGCCCCGCGCTGGTCTTGTTTCTGTACAACAATACTGGCCGAAGCCCGTTACGCACATTCGGCATGCTCTTTTTCGGCGTGGTCGGATACTTTATTAAGCCTACGGCCATCTTCGTTGTTGTCTCAATTGTGCTTATAGAGGCTGCATGCGCGATAAGTCGTCGAAGGTTTGTCGTTGACGGGCAGTTGGATTGCTCTCAAATCAAATCGCTCTTTTTCCAATTCGCTGCGATCACATGTGCTCTTGTTCTCTCGTTTGGCGCCAACTCACTCGCAAGGGAGGCGGGTCCGGTGATTGACGCCGATAAATCCTTTTCGATGGCTCATTTCTTGATGATGGGATTTAATGACGAGACTTATGGGTGCTACTATGAAGACGACGTTATCTATTCCGCCTCATTTGGTAGCCAACAGGATAGATCACATGCAAATTTCGAAAAGTGGGCTGAGAGGTTAGAGTCTCTGGGTCCCCAGGGTGTTTTGAAGTTGATGGTCCAGAAGACTATTTCGAACTATTCGGACGGTACTTTTGCGTGGGCTGCTGAAGGAAACTTTTTTTTGAGTACTCCTCATTCTGACAACACGCTGTCAAAGTTCTTTGGAGAAGACGGCTCTTTCACGCTGTTCCAGGTTTTTGCCCAGCTTTGCTGGATGTTTGTCCTGGTCGGTATGTGTCTGAACTGGCTGAAGTTCCCTAGATCAAAGACGGAGTATGTGGTTTTATGTTCGGTGTTCTTGCTCAGCGTGTTTTTGATGCTGTTTGAGTGCAGGGCCAGGTATATGTTTCTCTATTCTCCATTTTTTATTGCGCTCGCGGTGCTTGGATGGAGAAACCTGATTGATGTGTTTGCGAAGCGATTCTCGGAAAACAGACTGTCTGGCCGAGAAAGACTCCGCGGGGTTTAACTTGCGGCGAGAAACCTCTTTCTAGACCAGTAGTTCTACATCATAACAACGGCTATGGCGGCAATCTTTAACTATTCTGTAGTCCAGGTTCGCCAAGTAGGTTCTAATCCACATGCAAATCTCATTGATGACCAGACCTGGTAGTGCAAGGGGTTGAATTGTCACTCTTGGATATTTAAATGAAGGCCGCATTTAGATGGTAGCTATCGAGGAGGGACCTGCCGGCATCCGTAGCGCATTGAATGCCGTGAACATGTCGTGCATGAAGCGAGGGTTAAGCTGTGGGTGAGCTTGTCGAGCACGGTCACGTGCACCCCGGGGTAGTTCTTCACTACGTAGTGCACGAAGCTGGACCCGATGAAGCCGCAGCCACCGATGACGATGATGTTGGTGGGTTCGAAGGGCATAAAGACTGGTGTCATGCTACTTGAGAGCGAGCTCTTCAACAAGTGCGTTCACGCGACGTCTGAGCTCTGCAATCTTTACCGTGTTGGAGAACTCTCGATAAAGAAGCAGCGCAATTGCATAGAGGAATACGAAGTTCGACGGGCTTTCGAAGCCAAGGGCCCCTGCGAGCCAGAAGGCAATCTGGGGAACGGCTGCAAACACGACAAAGCTCAAAGCAAAGAACAACCAGAACACGGAGTCGAGAACCTGTATCTGAGCCTTACGGAGCTTCTTCACTATCACGAACAAGATGGCAAATGCACCCAGAATGAGTACGACCCTTAAAACGCTAGACATATAATCACCTGAACCACTGAACGAAAAGAATGGAGATGCAAGCTCGCGCCATGTAAGCAATCGACTTGGAGATATTAAGATAGCTCTCCCCCGCCTGGCGTTCACGCATCTCAACTTGAACCTCGCTCACCTTCGCCCCCTTTTTTATAAAAAGCGAAATGCTCTCGGGCTCAGGGTTAAGCGAGTCGTCCTGCGCGAAGCGCTTAATCATTTCCTTGCTAAACATTCTCATTCCCGAGGTAGGGTCAGCTACGCGCTTTCCCGTAGTCAGCTTGATCATGACTGTAATAAGGCGTGAGCCAATCATTCGAGCGGAGATTTCCTTTTTCACGTGGAGGAAGCGTGAGCCAATTACGATATCAGCGTTTTCATTAATAGCGGTCTCGAGCATTTCATCGATATACTCAGGCATATGCTGACCGTCCGCATCAAACTGAAGGGCATAATCGTAGCCGTTGCGGAGCGCGTACTTCATGCCCGTCTGAAATCCAACGGTGAGGCCAGAATTGACTGGCAGTGTTACGTAGTTGTACCCACGATCGCGACAAATCCGCTCAGTTAAATCCTTGGAGCCGTCGTTTACTACGAGATAGTCAACACTTGGAGCGACACCTACCAGCTCGTCAACCGTGGCCTCGAGCGATTCTTCCTCATTATACGCTGGAATAATAACCAGCAATCGATGATGCTTATCCATACATCCACCTTACCTTTTATCTTCCGAAACGTAATCCAGGCATCACATACTATTTCCAGTAGCCTTTTAGCTGAATAACTAACACGGTTGCCATGAAGCCTATTCCACAAAGAGCAGAAATGAGACAGACATATGTAACACCATCCATCGAATACAGAGCAATTAAAGGTAAGGCGCAGAGAGAGGAAATTAGAGCAGCAACATTCCCAACAAAGGCACCCCGGAAGTTTCTGATAGCCATTAGCAAATCGTTTACAAACCACATATACCCCGTAAGCATCGCAAGCGCCACAAGCGGAGGAAGTAGATATGAAAAGCCAGACATCTTTTTCCCATACACAAGAACAAGAACCGGCTCACCTAAAACCATTACTCCAATAGCGCACACCAGCCCCAGAACAACGATCCCGACCGTCGCCTTTGTCAAAAGCGCATTGAAGCCTTTCCTGTCCCTAGCAGCAAAACTCTCCGAAAAATAGCCTAGAAGAGGATTGTAGATATAGGAGGCGCCCGTCTGAATAAGCGCAACAGGAGCAGCTGCGGCAGCATAAATGCCAAGAGCAGCCTCCCCTTGAACACCAACAAGGTATTGCCTTGGAATCGAAGATGCTGACGCCGCAGCAATGGACGCAAGAACGATGGGGAGACATCTCAAGGCCAGTCGAAGGCACTTTTTGAACGAGATGCTTGGGGCCAATGGGCCGAATTGAAGGGTCCTTGGCAAATCGTAGACAGCACCAACGAGGATCACGACAACGGTCATTGCAACTATCGCCGCCTCGAGCGATTCGCATAAGCCAAACACTACGGTAAAGGCAACAAGAGATAGAATCCCCTGAAAAGACAGAGACTTACCGATGTAATCCATTCGATGATGGCGCTGATCGCACGCGTGAAAGACGTCTACAACCAAGGAAATAGACTTGTAGACGGCATAGAGCAGAATAGCTGCAATCGCTCCCGATTCGCATGTAAACAGCGAATAGCCGGTGCACAGAGCGAGCGCGACTCCGCAAGTGAAAAACCGAAACGCCAGGTATTCACCCGTGGTATTCTCATTCTCAACATCTGAGACCTGGTACGTATACATGCGATACTGAGCGATAGGGGCAAAGATGTTGTAGATGGACATTGCCAAAGAGAAAACGCCGGATGCCTCGTAACCTGAACCAAGGCGAACGATCAGAATCGTAATCAGCCATTGGCAAGCAAGGTTAACGATGGAACCGAACGAGTTCCACAGCATATTCTCTTTAAGAGAGAGCTGCTTAACCTCACTCATCTACCGAACCAATGCTTCCCCGAGACTTTGCAGCCCCTTCTCCAGAACATCAGCAATTCGCTCACTCGCATGACCGTCACCATACGGGTTGCTGGCATGAGCCATGCGGGAATATGCTTCTTCATTCTCTAAGAGGTCGCAACATGTTGAGAAAATAGCATCTTCACTTGTGCCAACAAGCTTAAGCGTGCCCGCCGCAACGCCCTCAGGGCGCTCGGTCGTATCACGCATCACCAAAACCGGCTTACCCAAGCCCGGGGCCTCTTCCTGAATGCCGCCTGAATCGGTAAGAATCAAGTAGGAGCGGGCCATGAAATTATGAAAATCAACCACGTCTAGAGGATCAATTAGATGAATGCGGTCGCAGCCGTCCAACTGTTCATGAGCCGCCTTGCGAACGACAGGATTCAAATGTACAGGATAAACAGCGCGCACGTCATCATGCTTTTCAACAATTCTGCGAATAGCCCTGAACATGTGGTGCATGGGCTCGCCAAGATTCTCTCGACGATGAGCCGTAATCAAGATCAGGCGCCTATCTCCAACCCAATCAAGCTCGGGATGCGAATAATGATCGCGCACCGTCGTACGAAGCGCGTCAATGCCAGTATTTCCCGTCACGAAAATTCGACTGGAATCCCGATGCTCAGAAAGCAGGTTGTTGCGAGCTGCTTCAGTTGGAGCAAAGTGCCAAGCGGCAAGTATGCCGGTTGCCTGCCTATTAAATTCCTCGGGATACGGTGAGTGGATGTTGTATGTACGCAGACCCGCCTCGACATGGCCCACGGGAATGCCCTTGTAGAAGCATGCAAGTGCGGCGGCAAAGGACGTCGTCGTATCACCGTGAACAAGAACAACGTCGGGCTTGAGCTGATCCAGCACGCCGTCCAAGCCATTAAGAACAGCCGTGGTAACATCGAACAAAGTCTGTCTTTGTTTCATGACGTGCAAATCAAAATCGGGCACAACCCCAAACTCCTCAAGGACCACGTCGAGCATCTGGCGATGCTGGCCGGTAACGCAAACCTTCGCGTTAAGGCCAGATCGGTTCTTCAGCTCCTTTACGAGAGGACACATCTTGATTGCTTCGGGCCTTGTTCCAAATACCAACAGGACCGTCTTCTTCGACAAAGAGCTCATGCTGCACTCCATACTTCACTCAAGCCTATTTGCACAAACCAAACATTTTCAATAACGAACGGTACATAAATCCACAAAACGGAATGGCTTTTGCCCTTATTCCGACTGTGCTATGCATCAACTCTGAAACGTACAGGCGATATCCCTTCCAGTTCGTAATGAGCAGCCGATCAGTATTCTTCGTGTAGCCATCGGCAAGGTATTCGCACACGTAGAGAGGAAAGGCGTACCCACGAATTAGATATCCATCGTTGCTGAATCTATTAAAGACAACTGCTTCAGGAACAAACCGCTCATCTTCAAAAACCGGGAATCGGTACTTCCTCAACCGTTCCGTCACAAAGGCCTCGGCAAGGTCACCCGTAATCCCCTTCGATCGGCGATCAATTGACGAATAATCGATGTACGAACCCACATTGTCTTGCAGAATTCCTCCCGTAAGCTTGTTGCCCGGAAAAATACGAACTCCCGACAAGGCAATCAGGCGCTCGTTAGACATAACGGTTTCACAGTTCTCCCCAATACGCTCCAAGGCATCATCGGTTAGATAATCGTCGCTGTCTACCGGGAAAAACAAGGCTCCCTTCGCCTCATCAAGACCCTTATTCCATGCAACGTGCTTTCCGCTATTGACCTGGAAAAAATAGCGGATAGGAAATTTCACCTGACAATCTTGCTGCATCGCCTCGACGAGCTTTCGCGTATCATCCGTGCTTCCATCATCAACAATTATCCATTCGAAATCTCGAAAAGATTGTCTTTTCAGACTTTCGAATAGCTTGGGAAGGATATATGCGCGATTATAAGTCGGGGTAAAAACCGTTATAAGCATAGACGACCCGCTCACTTTAGCAACTGGACCCAACGCTTCCCAAATCCCTGGCAAACGGGATGAGGGAATTTGCAAAAGAAACCTTTTGCACCAGGCGATCACATGAATCCCTGTCGCATACCGCATTGTCCATTTTCAAAACGAGATCATCCACATCCCCGTTATACAGAAGTCCAACACCATGTCTATCAATCTCTTCGGCAATGTCGTAAACGTAAGGAGTAGTGATTACCGGCCTGTGCGCCGCGACGTATTCCAAGAACTTGTTAGGGTAAGCAAAGTGGTTCGTTGGAACGTCCTCTCTCAACATCACGAAGAAGTCCGCAGCACAGAACACGCTAGGGAGGTCAGATGGCTTGAAGCTATCGAATTCAACGTCGTCACAATCACCGATTGCGGCGCGTGCAGAAGTAACGTCACCAGACAAAACAAGTAGCTTTGCCCCACGCCTCTTCAGTATTTCGCGATACAACTCTGCAGTTTGCGGAAGGCATTGCCACGACGAAGCTCCGCCTGAGTAAACGAGCAGCCACTCGTCATCTTCTACACCGTACTTCCTCCTATAATCCTCTCGATACTTAAGCTCCTCCGCACGACCAAAGCTTGGCTTCGCCCCCGTCGCACACGGAACAATGTAGAACTGACCCTCTTTGCAGCCGCACTCTCGACAAAGGAAACTGCGATACGCTCGAGAAACACAAAAGATACGGTCGAACTTACGCAAATATTTGCGCTGCTCGTATCTCTCAACAAAAGCGGCGGCACGGTGGAATGAGCCAAGGAAGAGGGGCTCGTCGCGTGCAAGAAGGGAGCCGTCGCCGTAATAACCATGAACATCAGCACATACAAAAGCTCCCGACGCCTCGGCGGCGCGCTTCATCCGGTCGACATAACGAAACAGCCCCACGCCAGAAAGGATGATCGCCTTGTAGGAGCCACTCAAAACCTTTTTTTCCGCAGTGGTAATTAGCTCTTCATATCCCGACAGCAGCTGCATGGGATTCATAAAATCCCGCCGAACATAAACGCCGGGTCCAAAAGCTTCACCACCCTCAGAAACACCCAAGCGAACATTGCAAAGAGCCGCAACATCAGACTCAATGCCCCACCCATTCTTTAGAGCATCTGCTCTATTTTTAATCAGGCTAAACTCGCCGCCCGAGGTGGCAACATTCCTTGAGGTCACAATAAGAATATCGTGCATCACTATACCTTCTCATTCTCCTACTTCTGAAGAAAACAATATCCGAACGAGGAAACAAAACCGCGGCAAACCCCAGTCAACGGAAAAGCAACACCAACGTAATTGCTACGCACCAAGAAGTTCAACGAGCCTCTCTGCAGTATTGCCCCACGTACAATACTCTCGAACTCTACTCTGGACCAGCCGTCCCTTTCGCCGCGTCTCCGCTTTCGATGCGCACGCCACTCGTATTGCTTCGGCAATTTGGTCGGGAGCACAGCCATCCAACAAAAAACCGCAATCTTCCTCACCAAATACTTCGTCAACTCCGCCCACCAAGGGAATGATTGCCGGGGTGCCGCACGCCGAAGACTCGAGAAGGGTCGTACAAAAACCCTCTGATCTCGTAGGAAGACACAGCACGTCTGCGGCCTGAAGCAAGGACGACACATCCGCCGGACGCAAAGGACCAACATAGGAGACATTCTCAGGAGTAGAATCCATCAACTCACGCAGGGGACCATCACCCGCAACCACCAACTTTACGGGCGTTTCATTCAGTTGCTTCATAGCCGCAAGAAGGGAGTCGATACCCTTCTCGGGAATCAACCTTCCAACAAAACAGGCAAGAACAGAATCCGTCCCGACGCCCAATTCGGCACGAAAATCTCGATTTGAGGCATTGGAGCAATAAGCATCAACGTCAATCGCGTTAGGCAGGATATCAATGCCAGAAATACCAAATTGTCGAAGCCAATCCAGGCTTTTCTTAGAAACACCGCAAAACACTGGATGAAACCGCTTGGCAATCGAAGTAATTATGTGTTCATAGGCGCGAACGAACACATCCAATACTGCGTTTCCGAATGTAAGATACTGCGATCCATGGTCAAGAACGATGGGGGTAAGATGATGGCGCCTGGCGAACCGAAGCCCACAGATTGAATGGGGATAAAACCTCGTATTAACTAGGACGCCATCGAAGCACTCGCCATCAAGAGCCCTCAGCATGCTCCGATAAGCTCTTCCAAAACGCGAGACAGGGAACCTGCCACCAAGCAATGGAAAACACGGCAGTCTTACAACCTCAATACCATCGTCTGTTACCTCTCGAGACGGCAGCGAATCGCAATTACACGTGACCACGACCGGCTTATGGCCCATGCCAATGAGCGTAACTGCGAGGTTTCTGGTATAGGACTCAACACCGCCAATGTGAGGCAGATATTGAGCGGAAAAGATTGCTATTCTCAGCGCTTCAGCCATTGATTCTTTCTTACTCTCTCGTCATCTCTATCTCGCTCTAGAAAAGCCAGAACGAGCTTGAATCTTGGCATAAGAGCTCCCAATCTCTTAGCAAAAGATATAGTTTATGGTAGCAGACCGCCCTACAAACAAAAGGACGGAGCTCACGCTCCGTCCCTTTGCTACTTGACGGTCACGGGATTAGTCGTAAAACCGTTACCCAGATACTCGCTTGGTCGACGAGGGACATGGTCGGACCGGACCAGTCGACCTCCATGTTCCTGCCCGCCTTGCGGCCGACCCTGCTCACGACGTTCCTGCTGACCGTGAACTGCCTGTACCGCTTGCAGAAGCGGTCGTAGGACATCGCCGCCTCGCCCCGCGCGGCGCATCCTCGCGGTACTCGCCGTGCAGGAAACTGAGCGTGATGCCGACCTTCGACGCGTGCAGTGCAGAGGCGATCACGTTGAGCGACAGGTTCGACGACGTCAGCCTGAGCACCACCCTCGCCGGTATCCTTCTCGCCAAGATCAGTTCCTTTCTCTCGACTACCGGTATGGCGTCTCGAGCGTATAGGCGGCGAGCCGGTGGGTCGCGGGCGCGGATGTGAGCGGCACTAAAGCGCGCTACAGGTGGTACAGAGAAGGACGATTACTCATGTAGACCCATTACATGCACAAAACATCAAGGACAATTGCATTTAAGCCTTCGCCGTAACCTTTACCGGGAACGGCCCAACGTCCATTTAGGTCCGTCGTCTTGGGAGCACACCCACGGGAAACAAGATTAAAGCGTGGGTCAATACACGGATTATTCAAAGGTTCAGTTGTTGCGTACGCTTTTAAATGCTGCGCCTGAACCCTAAGCCCTTCTCTAACGGAAGAAAAAGTATATCCGGGATTTCCAGGACCGGTGGCTCCAACACCTCCAAAATTGCACTGATTTGCCTGGACCAAATTTCCGAATCTTAAATAGCCCGTCTCTTTCATGACTTGAGCATATAAAACTTCAGGACATACTCCCTCAAATGAGGCTTCTTCGTAAAGGATCTTACAAAACTCATCAATAGAGGCGCTGCCTTTGCTTTTATACACGCTTGTTGGATAAGTATGCTTCCCAACAGTCCTGCCGTAATGAACGGCAGCATCCTCGTAAGAAGTGAAAGACGAGGACATTATATAGCCCTCAAATCCAGTCATGCTCGAACCATTACGGTGCTCTTTCATCCCATATTCGAGATAGTGGAGATAATACTCTTTTAAATTACTTCCGTAAGCCTTCCTGAGATCGAGGTACCTCGTTCTATAACTATAAACGTCGAACGCCTCGGAGCCGCGGCGGCCCTCCGACATTCCGTAGTTGATGAAGTGCCGCAGGACGGCCGAGTCGTCGACCATAGTCACGCCGCCGTAGGTCGACTTGGTGAAGGCCTTCTCGACGTCGCCGTTGCGGGAGAGGTAGTACTCGGGGTCGTAGACGGGAGCGTAGTCCACGCCGCCCGCCTTGGTTGCGGCGCCCTTGAGCTTCGAGCAGCCGGTGGCGTGGCGCCCCTCCTTCTTGCCGTACATAAGGTAGTGCGAGTAGTAGCTGGCGAGGTCGGTGCCGAAGGCGGCGCGGAGATCGGGGTACTCATTGTAGTAGCTCTGCACGTCGAACGCCTCGGAGCCGCGGCGGCCCTCCGACATGCCGTAGTTGATGAAGTGCCGCAGGACGGCCGAGTCGTCGACCACAGTCACGCCGCCGTAGGTCGACTTGGTGAAGGCCTTCTCGACGTCGCCGTTGCGGGAGAGGTAGTACTCGGGGTCGTAGACGGGAGCGTAGTCCACGCCGCCCGCCTTGGTTGCGGCGCCCTTGAGCTTCGAGCAGCCGGTGGCGTGGCGCCCCTCCTTCTTGCCGTACATAAGGTAGTGCGAGTAGTAGCTGGCGAGGTCGGTGCCGAAGGCGGCGCGGAGATCGGGGTACTCATTGTAGTAGCTCTGCACGTCGAACGCCTCGGAGCCGCGGCGGCCCTCCGACATGCCGTAGTTGATGAAGTGATCCAGGGCCTTATCTTTGCTTCCGTTTGCCCATTCGTTAACATCTGGATACTTATTGAGATAGTAGTCGGCATCGAAAACAGACGAATAATCAAGCCAAGAGGATTTGGGGAACTGCGCGATGATGGCATCCGCATCAGCTTCTCCAAGACGTTTGCACCCGGCATCACTAAAGTACTTGTTCGCATCGCCCCAATTGGAGATAAATCCGTGTTCAATCAAAATACCGGGGATTCCAGCTTCACGAGCACAACGAATAACGGCGAATTCGTCGCCTACCTGCATCTGAAAGACACCACGGTTTGTAAGTCCGAGAGCAACAAGATTGTTCTGAACCTTCTGGGCCAGTTCGTACGAAACCTGGGTATAGTCAGCCCCGTTCACGGTAGGCGAATATACCTCGGCACCATGAGCTGCGGACGAACCCGAATTGATGTGGAAACTGATATAGGCCTGAGCGCCCTGTTTGACGCAACGCTGAACGCGGTAAAGGAAGTCGTTGCTTCCGTAACTGCCCGACTGCTCACGAGCGAGAATTACCTTAAATCCGTAATTCTCAAGCTTGGTCTTACACGCGCTAACAATCTTCCAAGTTAAGTCGGCTTCGCTCTTCCCATTGCCCTGAGCGCCAGAATCGGATCCACCGTGACCGGCATCAAGTGCAATCACACGAACGTTTTTACGAGCTGAACGGGAATCGATGCTATAAGCCGCAATGCCGTCATCATCTTCAGAACCGGAAAGCGCCTCTTCAATAGAGAAAGCCTCGACAGGATTGCCGTTCTCATCGGCATAGTAGACCGACATATCATCGGAATTGTCAACGCGATCAGATGAAGAAGACGAACTGACTACGTCAAAGCTGTAATCCTCAGACGAGAGGTCCACTGAATAGACTGCGTTCGAATCCTTCACCTGATACGTAATACCGGTTAAAAAATACCGCGCTACCAACAAATCTTGTCCGAATGTAAAGCCCGCAGCATTCCCAGAGAAAGCCGAAGCTTCAACGGAGCGCTCTTCGCCAAAATTGCTGACGAATGATAGGGACGCAGAGGTCAAAACATCAGAATCAGATGCAGTTGCGAACGCCGCCTCTTGCATAGCACCCAAAGAAAGAGAGGGCTGCGCAATGTACAAGTATTGGAAAGAGGCATCGACAGAAGAGGAATCGGGAGATTGGGCCGGCTGAGCGGCCGATTCGACTTCCGAATTACAAGAGTCGGCTTCGGCGGTCTCCTCAGTATCCTCACAAGAGTCGGCTTCGGCGGTCTTCTCAGTATCCTCGGAAACGAAATCCGAAAGTGAAGAGGAGCTAGAGGTCTCGGCTTCATTATTTGAGAGCGAGGAAAACTCAAGTGCATAGGCCGACGAAACGGGAGCAAGGAAGGAAGAGGAAACCAGAACAGCGGTAACCAAATTAGCAACTGCGCAACGAACCTTTTTCATATATGCACTCCCAATAAATTACGTAAATCTAAATAGTAGACTTTAACCAAAACAAAATAGAGCTCAAGCAATTCTAACTGAATTACTTGACCTACTGTTAACCCAATTTCGCCCTTACACCATTATCGGAACCGAGCTGAGGAAGGCAGCGTAGGAGAAACGCGATTACGAATTTGTGCACAGCTTGGGACTTGGCCCAACAATGGCCTACCTTGGCAAAGAGACCCCTGCAATCTTGTCCCACAAAACATCAAACACCCTACCCGGATGCTTGAACAGCGCCCGATACAGAACCTGTCGAATCGCCTCGACGCAGGACGCGACAACATACACGCCGGTCACTACAAGCATTACGGACAGCAGCCCCCACGCTGGGTGGCAGTGGGAGAACACAAGCAAGTTCTTCCACAGCAGCTCCTGCATGTACGCGCTGTCCGTGGCAAGGTACACGCCAAACGACAACGTGGCCAAGTAATTGACAGCAGGCCAATGCACAGGTTGAGCATTAAAGACAAACAAGCACACCGGAAGTGCGATCGCAAGCGACAAGAGGCTTCCAGGATTAGTCACCACCGATCCGTACACGCTGGAAGCGAAAGCGCTCAAAAGGAGCACGTCCTTTTGAGCCACAAAGTAGCAAACGTACACAGCAACGTACGAAAGAACGGGCAGCACCAAAACCCTCGGACCCGCCCCACCGCAATAATGCCACTTAAACCAACATGTCACGCACGCGATCACGACCGTCTGACCCGTCAGGGAGGAAACAAAGCCACCAATTGTCGAATACGGCACAACGGGCAAGACCCCATATAGCACGACCAGTAGCATACAGAGCTCGCCCAGCCGCCGGCTCGTCAACGCACGCAACCCGTCGAACAGATAGGGTGCCACAAGAATCAGCAGAATATACACCGTAGGAAACCACCACAGCGAGGCGAGCGGAGCAAAGACGGCAGCCATCAGCTCTCCAGCTTGCAGCCCATCCCCCGCATTAAACACGCCAAAGTACAGGACGAGCGGCACACTGTAAAAGAGCATCTGCCCCAGCAGGGTCCAAGCCCTTCGCAGCTGACCCTTAAGTGTCAGTTGCGCGTCGGCCAGATACCACACCGTAATGATAAAAAACACGGCAACGGCAATACGCCCCGAAGGGTACAACACGCCGTGCAGTACCATGCGTGCAACGGTCCCGGGGAAAACGGAAATAGGCTCAGCATTATGAATCACGAAATGATGAGCCACTATGAACCACATCGAGATGATGCGCAGAAGCTCAACCTTTGAATTGCGCCCTTTTGAACGTCCCAAACTCTCCCCCATCAACCGTGCAACTTTTATGAGTCGCTAACGTATCCCGCATACCAACAATTTAGCCAATTACACCTGGAGGGCAAGTTGTGTCACGAAAAGTGGTGTAAGCCCCTCCAGGGCCGTTGTCGGCCGATATCCTACGCGACCTTACCGAGCTTGTCCATGAAGGCGGCCTTCAGCGCGGCAACGGTGGCGCCCCCGACGCGCTTGTGGCGGCACCACTCCGCGACGTTGCGCTCCAGGTGGACTGCTTCTGTCAAGGCTAAACTGAACACCGGGGACTGCAGTGGAAACCCCGGACTGTGTTCCTACGCTACAGGACCTAGGCTTCTTCGGAACTGCATCGGGCTCATATAGCCCAGGTCGCTCTTGCGGCGCTTGTCGCGGGATCAGAACAGATAGGCGTCCGGCATCTCCATGAACTCCCCCATGCCAGCATCGTCCCAGCCCCTTCCGTGGAAGGACTCCACCTTCAGCCTGCCGAAGAAGCCCTCCGCCCTTGAATTGTCGGGTGAGCACCCCTTCCTCGTCATCGAGCGCACGATGCCGTGCCCATCGCAGATGGTGATCCAACCGGGCCACCGGTAATGGCTGCCGCGGTCGGAGTGCACCCAGTGGTGCTCACCATACGCAAGCTGCGAGCAGGCCCGCAGGAGCGATGAGTTGGCAAGCACCGCGTTCGGGGGCGTGCCGATGGACCAGCCGACGGGCATTCCGTTGAAGCAATTGATCGCCGGCGAGAGGTGCACTTGCCGGCGGGGATGCGGAATTCCGTGATGCCTGTGACCCACAGCCCGTTTGGCTGGCCGCGAAGCGGTGTCTGCCCCTCTCGTCCAGGCAGGTGTTCCCAGGCGCCACGTAGACCTCGCCCACGTACGGGCTGTACCTGCGCCTCCTCCGCGGCGCGCAGGCGACCAGCCCCTTTGAATTGCCCATGGAAGGAGAAGACCTATGGGCATCAACTGGAGGGTCCGCACGAAGCCGCTGGCGTTCTGGCTGGGCATCGCGGGCGCGGCGGCGACACCGGTGCTCGCGTACCTGGGACTCGGCTACGAGGCCATTCCACGCGCATGGGCGGCCCGCGGCGCGACCGACCCAGCTCGGCACCCGGAGCGAACGCAAGTTCGGCGCGGGCGGCCCCAGACGGGCGAGCACGTGGCAGTGGTTGCTCCGCTGGGGGGGGCATAATAATGAACGGTTGGCCTGCGTCCCGTGACGGTTGCTGCAAAGGCTCCGCTTGGGAACAGATGCAATATTGCGTCCGCACCTTCTGTTAGAATTGTTCACTAGTGTTTTATGCTGCGGTTTTCTGATCCGCCGGCATGGGCTAAGGGGTGTTTTTTGGCTGTACAGGGTAAATCAAAGGAGCGCGTTCAGGACGTTGGCGAGGTCTTCACCAACGAGTGCGAGGTGAACGCCATGCTTGACATGGTGAAATCCGAGACGGAGCGCATCGACTCCCGGTTCCTGGAGCCGCCGTGCGACAACGGCAACTTCCTCGCTGAGGTGCTGCGACGCAAGCTTTCCGTGGTGGCCTCGCGCTACCGCAAGAGCGCGACCGACTGCATACACGGTGCCGTCGCGGCGAGAAAGGCTGGCGCAGAGAAGCCGAAAACCGCGGCCGACAGCGGCGCGGCCGGCGTCGAACAAGGCCCAGTTGAACGCACTGGGAGCCGGGTGCAAGGTGCGCCACAAGGCATGGGGCGCCGGCACCGTGACGAGGATAGACGGCGGCTCGATCTACGTGAGCATCGGGGGCAAGGAGCGGATGTTTCAGTTCCCGGGCGCGTTCGAGCAGGAGTTCTTGAGTTTATTGGGAGCATGCATGTCTGACAACGCAATAAACATACCGGGCAACGTGTCCTCCGATATGCAGAAAGAATCCTCCAAACCCCTTTTTACCTTGCAGAGGGGTGCAACAAGGCGTGAGGTAAACGCGGTAGAAGCCAGACATTTTGTTCAAGGCATTCTTTCCAGGTCGATTAACCTAGCCACGCTTATCGGCTCTGGCGCATCTACTCCGGCCATTCCCCTGATGGGTGAAACCTTCAGGAACTTGCGAGCGGACCTCAAGCTCAACGATCCCGATCTATCTATCCTTCTGGAAAGTCGGATAACTAAAATTGCCTGTCGAGATAACGAAGACCCTGCGAAGTACTCGAACATAGAGAACCTCCTCTCGTGGCTGAGTCAGCGCATCGAGGGCTCTCTAGATAGCGCCGATGACGACAAGAGGGTTTCCGATGCAGTTCGCAAGGCCTTTCTCGAGTCCGTCGACATCAAATACAGCGCGGAGCATTCCGACGTCCTTGATAGCTATCGTAAGTTTGTTCAGGGACTTGGCGTATCGCGACAGATCCTTGCGCGCGGTGGTCAAGCTGCCTTCGACGTCGTTAATCTCTTCACAACAAACTACGACCTATTTCATGAGATGGCCCTTGAATCGAGCGGCTACGCCTATGTGGACGGGTTCTCGAACGGGCTGATACCCACATTCAACCCGCGGGAATACCATCGCAGGCCGATTGACCTCGACGAGAGATTCAGGGATCACTACGAACCGGTGAACCCCTTCTTTCGCCTTTACAAGATGCACGGGTCCATCAACTGGAGGATTTATGACGGAAACGTCGTAAGGGTCCCCAGGTTTCCCGACATCACCGACGAGTACCAAGGCGACAGACAACTTATCGCCCCGATGACTTCCAAATACGCCTTGACCCAGGGCTCCCCCTATAGCGATATGTTCCGCGAGTTCGTAAATGCCCTCGCCGTCCCCAACACAGTCCTTCTGACTTGTGGATTCAGCTTCGCGGACTCTCACATATCAAACCTTATCAGCCAGGCTCTTGCGAGGCCCGATTTCACGCTCCTCGCCTTTATCGGCAACCCGGCAGAAGCAGATGTCGGTTCCCCTACACGTGTGTTCTACGATAAGGCAGGTGGCGCGAACACCTATTTCGTATATCCAAGTGAAAGGGAACTGGACCGCAAGCGCCCACTATACTTCTCGGAATTTGCTGACTTTATCGGGCCCGAGATCACCTTCGGAGACGATGTGGCATCTGGATCTTTGGGGCTTGGTGACAAGAATGACTAATGAGGTTCCCAATCCGGGTTGGCTCATCGGCACCATCTGCTATATGGATCAGGAGAAGATAAGACTACGCGCATCACGTTCCGACTTTTCAGACCGGATGCTCGATGGCGAGCCAAGGCATCTAAACGGGCTCAATCAATATCTCTTTTCCTATCTCTCTATCTCGACAAAGATCATTTTTCGCGTGACTTCCGTAGAAGAGGCCGAGAGGCCGTATTCCGACCAGCCTTCGTCGAGGTTTAGCACGAGCTATATCTTCACCGCCGTCCCCATTGGAGAGATTGAAGGATCTTCCTACGTGCCCGGCGTAGTAGACCTCCCCATGGTCGGCTCCAATGTCTATGCCTGCGATGAATCAATCCTCAAGAGGGTCTTTTGCGTGCGGGAAGGAGTCGAGATTGGGTCCCTCGCTGGGTACGATTCAGTAAGACCCACTTTTGATATCGATTCCCTGTTCTCTGGTCATCTCGCTATTCTCGGTAATACCGGCTCGGGAAAGTCCTCAACCGCGCGGCTCCTGCTTGATAGGGCGGCATCGCTCTTAGATGCCGAGGACGCGCTCGATGCAGAGCCCCGATTCTTCGTCTTCGATCTGCACGGCGATTATGACTTTCTCACGCGCGGCGGTTACGGCTGCACGAGACGAATCGGCGCTGATGAGTACCACCTCGCGCCCGGAGAGTTGTCGATGGATGACTGGTCAGCTATTCTCGACCCCTCGCGACGCATCCAGAAACCTCTGCTTGAGAGGGCCGTGAGATACTCCCACCTCAACGAGGAGGGCAAGAAGAAGCTATTTGCTGCCTTTGCATATACCGCAATTCGGGACACGAGCATCGATAGCCACGCAGCGAGGAAGTTTCAGGTCTCAAAGTATTACCAGCCGATTGAGGGAGAACTTAACAAGATTCTCGAACGCGAGTCCGGACCTTTCTCTCGCCCTCAGACCGCTCATAACCTGTTAGTGTCTTTCAACCTGGAATACGGAAACATATCGAAAGATGTCTTCGAAGGGCTTGAGTCCCTTTTGAAGGAGTTCATCGAGGACGAATACATGTCCGATGGACTTCCCAATATCGAACGCATCTTATGTGAGTACGAAAAACCTAAAAGCGAGGTCTCAATCTCTGACGTCGTTGATGCGCTTGACTTCGTGTTCGACGAAGAAGAAGTGCGGGGCAACCGTCAGATAAGGTCGTATTCAGAGGGGCTGGTTACTCAGCTTAGAAACCTTAGGGAAAGGTATTCGCAAGACCTCTTCTCACTTGAGCGGGGCGAGTCAATTGCTGCCCTCTTAAACAAGGGGCATGGCATTCTTGTGCTAGACGTATCTCAGATAATCGACGAGTCAGGATTGAAGTTGTTTTCCCACTACGTTGCGCGCACCCTCTTTCAGGCTAGCCTAGATGCAGGAAGAGGCTCCTCGACACCCATCTATCTCATTTTTGACGAGGCGCATCGCTATATCAGGGATGCAGACCTGACAGACGACTCAGTGTTCAATCGAATTGCACGGGAGGGCCGTAAGTTTGGCATTTACCTTACCGCCATCAGCCAAATCCCCAGTGAGCTTTCCCGCGTCGTGCTCTCTCAGACGGGAACCTTCATAATCCACCGCATTCAGAACTCTTACGACCTCGATTACGTTCGCCGCAATATCCCTTCCATATCAAATGGCCAGGTCATGCGCCTTCCCGCATTCGCCCCGGGAACCGCGACCGCGCTGGGAAGCTCCATTACGGTGCCCCTTGAACTACAGATAGACGATGACTTTGCCGACGAGACGCCAACGATCCGGATGATGAAGAGCAATCGGATTCGATAAAGCTATTTGTGGCCGGCCCGGAGAATGCCCGCAACGGAGACGTTGTGGGCATTTCCTTTTGCCCGCTCGGGGCACGGGAGTCATACGTGGGTGAGTAGGATGGTAAGCCGCAGGGCAGCAAGGGCAGCCGGAGGAGCCGCAGGAGCAGGCGCCGCAGGTAGAGGCGGTGTCGAACTACTGCGAGCTTCTCAACCGGCGGGACGCGCGCTACGCCTAGCAACAAGCCAGAACAAGCACAGTAATTTTCAGCGCACCATACACGCACTCGCTGCTAAGGTTCGGCCCCAGCCACGGATCACCCGTCAAGAAGAACTCCAGCCAGTGCTGCATAAACAGTGCCTGCTCGCGCTTCCAACGGCGCAGCTTTTCCTCGCTGGCCTCTTCCCTGCTGCGCGAAGTGAACTCGTAGTGGTGCAGCTCAGCATAAGGTGTAAAGATGGTGCGGTAGCCCCCATACGCGCAGGCAAAAATCCGCATCGTTAAAACCGACGGCAAACTTCTCGTCGCAGCCTTCAACCCGTTCATAAACGTCGCGACGGACCATCTGGCAGGCGCCCGTAACGGCGCTGAAGTTGCCCGGGTGCACGGCACGGGCAAGATATCCCTCGCGCTTTGCCGAAAAGTCCCAGTTGGCATGGGCAAGGGCGCCGCGCACGCCGACCACAATGCCAGCTAGCTGAACCAGATGGCCAGCAAAGTAGAGCTTGGCACCCACTAAAGCCCATTACTTGCTCAGGATGACCAGGAAGGTCAAGAGAAGTAGGAGAAGGATAATCCTATCCATCTGACTACCCCCTGCCTTGTAGAACCGCGGCCCGGAATACAGCTGGCTTCGGAGAACAAGGCAGAGGACGACACACCGCCGCGTCCAGCTAAAATTTAAACAGAAATACGTACGCATGTTCGCGTTTCGTGGTACACTGTATCTACCAGAATAAGACAGAGTGAAAGTCGCTTCGGAGGCCCCCAATGGTACGAAGCGCCGGCGCCGCGGATCCCCGCTGCCCCGACCCTGGCTTAGCCGGCGCACGCGACGCCGACTGACCGGCGGGATGCCGGTTGAAGCTACGCAATACCGGCATGTTGAAACCACTCGTCCTCCGGCGTGCGGATCATAGCATGTCGACTAAACCGAAGGGGCATACATCATGGACAATTCCAACGCAAGCCAGCAGATCGCTTTGTACGAGGACCCCGACCACGCAGTCCACCTTGACGTGCGCGTCGACGGCGATACGGTCTGGCTAACCCAGCAGCAGATGGCGACGTTGTTCGGGCGCGGAGTGCCGACTATCTCCAAGCACATTCATTCCGCAGCAAAGGAAGAGCTTGCCGGAATTCGAACTATTTCATTTTTTGAAATAGTTCGCTTAGAGGGAACAAGAACGGTCAAACGTCAGGTCGAGCACTACAACCTCGACATGATCATCTCGGTTGGCTACCGCGTGAAGTCTCAGCAGGGCGTGTACTTCCGCCGGTGGGCAAATGGCGTGCTCAAGCAGCATCTACTCCAGGGATACTCCATCAACCAAAAGAGACTCGAGGCGCTCGGAACGGTCTTCAAGGTCCTCGAGAGGTCGAGTACTCCGGAACTCTCCGGTGCGGCAGAAATTCTACAGAAGTACCTTCCGAGCCTGACTCTGCTCGATGAATACGACACGGGAAGGATGAAGGCGCCCCAGGGCAACGAGCCCAACTGGGAGCTCGGTTACACCGAAGCCCTCGAAGTCGTCCGCAGCCTACCGTTCTACTCGTCGTCCACCCTGTTCGGACGAGAGCGGGACAACCAGTTCGCCGGAATCATCAGCGCCCTCTATCAGAGCTTTGGCGACCAAGACCTATATCCCTCCGTTCAAGCAAAGGCCGCCAACCTTCTCTACCTCGTAGTGAAGGACCATCCATTCTTGGATGGCAACAAGCGCTCTGCAGCGGCGCTCTTCATTCACTTCCTCGACAAGAACGGGATACTGCGCAACGGCGAAAGACTCCGCGTGGAGGGCAACGCGCTCGCGGCCATGACGCTCATGATTGCCCTCTCTGACCCAAGCGAGAAGGACTCCATGGTTACGCTGGTGGAGAATTTCATCGCGTAGCGCCTTCGCCCGAGCACCAGAATCGACGTTCCTTCATATAGCAGATGCAAACGAGGAAAGGGCCATCAAAGTAAGGCACCGTCATGGCGAGGGAGGTGCCGCAATGAGTCGTTCCATGAAAAGCCATATAAGCCTACAATTGTCATCAGATGTAGGCTTATATGGCTTTCGAGGGGAGGTCGGCATGGTGATCACCTACCGGGAGGCGCTGGCTGAACTCGGGAGCAGGTACCGCGTTCGCAAGGCGGTGTCGGAAGGGACGCTCCACCCCGTCGGCCGAGGGATGTACTCGACCAACCGGGACGAGGACGCCCTCGCCGTGATCGCGAAGCGCTACCCCGGGGGCATCCTGACCGGGCAGACCGCGCTCTACGCCCACGGGCTCGTGACCGCGCCCCCGACCGGATCGACCTGGCCACGAAGCGCGGTGGGACCAAGATACGCGACGCCGCCGTGCGCCAGCACTTCATCCCGGAGGGATGGCTGGGCGTCGGGAGGTCGACCGTCTCGGTGGACGGGACCGAGCTTGCCGCTTACGACCCCGAGCGCATGCTCCTCGAGCTCATGCGCTCGCGCAACAAGCTGCCCTACGACCTCTACCGGGAGGCCGTCGCCTCGTTCCGCAGGCGGTCGGAGCGGCTGGACATATACAGGCTGCAGGACTACGCGGAGGCAATCCCGCACGGCGAGGCACACCTCGAGCGCGCCATGGAGGAGGTATTCTGATGGACCTGAACGAGATGAGGGCGCGCTACGAGCGCGAGGAGGGCTACTCCTGCCTCAACGCGACCGCGCGCGTCTGCCAGGACGTGATCCTCTCAAAGCTGGCGGCATCCGGCATGCGCGACCGAGTGACGGTCAAGGGAGGGGTCCTGATGTGCGCGCTGTCGGGGAGCGGGCGCCGCGCAACCCAGGACATAGACCTCGACTTCGTGCGGTACCCGATGACCGACGCCTCCATTCGCTCCTTTGTGTCCGCCCTCTCGAACCTCGGCGACGGCGTAACCGTCCGCATCGCCGGCGAGATAGAGGAGCTGTCGCAGCAGGACTACAAGGGCAGGCGCGTCAACCTCAAGGTCAGCGACGGGCGCAGCACGTTCGACACGAAGCTCGACCTGGGGGTCCACGCGAGCGCTGCGATGGAGCAGGACGAGCTGTGGTTCGACGTGGCACACCGGCAGGAGGGCGTCTGCCTGCTTGCGAACTCGAAAGAGCAGGTGTTCGCCGAGAAGCTCAAGTCCCTGCTGCGCCACGGCATCCGAACGGCCCCGGAAACTCGTTTCATGGAGCGTTTCATGGAAAATCCCCCCAATCTAGTAACGGTTCAGAGTCTACTAGATTGGGGGGACGCGAGCCAAGTCGACAAGGGCAGTTAACCGGCGGCTATTCATGCCTCGATTTAGAACCGCTCGAGAATCTCCGCGGCGTTCTCTCGCAGATAGATATCTAGGTCCGGCACGGCAAACTGCACGTAGCCCCTCTGCGGAGCTTGAATAACCTCTCTTTGAAGCAGCTTAGCCCTAATAGAGCTGACCTCATTGGTCTTTTTACCCATGCGTTTAGCAATCTCAGATGATTTGGACTGCTGCTTATCCTCGCACATGGCCAAAAGGTATTTGATATCGTTGAGTCCAAGTCCAGAAATCGCGGGCTCGTGAACAACATCGTGAAAACGAGCCTCTGCCAGCGCAATGCCTTCGGTGACGTCGCCCTCGCTCACAATGGCACTTTTGGCACGATGCAAGTTGGCGCGTTGCCAAATGGAGTAACCGACCAGTTGCACCAGATAGGCATAGCCCTTAGTGGCCTTAGCGGCTCTCGACAGAAGATCGTCCTCTATGGTCAAACCAGTCGCGACAAAGCTATCGCCCATAGAGAGCGCGACCTCCACCTGGTTGATAGGCGCCAGATCTTCGGAGAGGGCACGACGCAAGAACGTAAGCGCCTTGTCGTTAATAAGATCCATAACGCCGGCGGGTAAGCCGACAAAGGCAAGTGCGATATCTACTTATATCGAATAATATCGAGCTGTATAAGCTTGTATAAACTTATCGCGGAAGTATCGAGCTTTCGTAATATGACTTAGTTAGTAGTCCACCATTGCTTTCTTCCAAGCTCATAGCGAAAGAAAGTTCAGGACTTCCTAAACCCATTGCCTTAGACCGAGAAATACTCACTCTCGGCAGATAGGTTTGGCCCCAACCACGGATCGCCATCGAGGAAGAACTCCGGCCAGCGCTGCATGAACAGTGCCTGCTCGCGCTTCCAGCGGCGCAGCTTTTTCTCGTTGGCCTCTTCCCTGCCGCGCGAGGTGAACTCGTAGTGATACAGCTCGGCATAGGGCGTAAAGATGGTGCGGTAGCCGACCTCCCACACGCGAAGGCAAAAGTCAGCGTCGTTAAAACCGACGGCGAATTCCTCGTTATAACCGCCAACCTGCTCAAATACGTCGCGTCGGACCATCTGGCAGGCACCCGTTACGGCGCTAAAGTTGCCCGGGCGCACAGCGCGGGCAAGATAGCCCTCGCGCTTTGCCGAGAAGCCCTGGTTGGCATGGGCAAGTGCGCCACGCACGCCAACCAAAATGCCGGCATGCTGCACCAGATGATCGGCAAAGTAGAGTTTGGCGCCCACCACGCCCGCATCGGGACGCTGCAGATAGCCCATCATCTCTTCGATAAAGTCGGGGCTTATGACCTCGGTATCGTTGTTGAGCAGCAGCAGATAATCGCCCTTGGCGTGCTCAACGCCAAAGTTGATGATCTGGGAGTAATTGAACTCACCCGGCCAGTACACAACGCGCGCGATGCCCTTGCCTTCGGATGCTGCAGCCACGCGCTCTGGCAGGGTTTCGTAATACGCAAACGTCTCCGGGGCTTCGCTGTTGTTCTCCATCAAGACGATCTCGTAATTGGCATACGTTGCCTTCTGAGCGATCGACATCACGCAGGCATCGAGCGTCTCAACGTGATCCTTGGTGGGAATCACAATGCTCACCAGCGGCGCAGACTCCGGCAGCGCATAACGCATGTGATAGACAAACGGCGTCTCGGTCTCCTCGACCGTTCCGCAAATGCCCAGCGCGTTAAAGTGGCGCTGAAGCGCAAGGCGCCCGGCTTCAATAGCATACGGCTTACTATCGGCAGAACCGTCGGCGGTCGATCCCGGATGCACGCGCCAGTGATACAGCACATGCGCAACGTGCTCAAAGCGCGCGCCGGCCGCAAGGCAGCGAAGTGTCAAGTCGTAGTCCTGGGCGCCCGCAACGTCTTCTGGGGACATACCAATGTGATCGATGAGCGCCTTCTCCACCATCAGGAAATGCGTCACGCAGTTATGGCTATAGAGCAGGTCGACGTTGAGCTTGGTCTTAAAGACCGGCTGGCCCCACTCCCCCGTTTTCTGAAACATGTCCTCGTCGCAGAACAAGACCTGGGGACGCTCGTCCTCGGCAGCCTTGTTCAGCGCGGCAACATAGTGGAACAACGCGTCCGGTTCCAGGATGTCGTCATGGTCCAAGAACGCGATGTAGTCGCCCGTCGCTTGCTCGATACCTGCGTTGGTGTTGACCACAATGCCGCCGTTGCCGGGAAGCTCGATGCGACGGATGCGCTCGTCGTTGGCACCTGCCGCAAGGGCGGCCACCGCATCCCATTCAGGCGAGGCATCCATAAGGAGCAGTTCCCAGTTGTCATAGCTCTGGGCTAGCACCGAGTTCAGCAGCTCGCGCAGGTATTCCCGATCAGTCTTGTAGCACGGCACCACAATGCTCACGAGCGGTCTATAGGCAAAGGCCGCCGAAGCGACACGCTGGCACGCCAAATCGCCCGGCTTTGCGCGATGTCGCTCAAACCAACGTCGATAAGCTGCGTCGTCTGCACGCACGTCCTTCATGCGGTTCCAACTGTCATCGACCATGCCGTTGTACAGGCGACCATCCATGGCGCAAAACCCGCTCTGGATCTGCTCTGTGGGGTCGCTCACAATCGCGACAAAATCTCGTATATCCTGAGGCATCTCAACACTCAGATACGTTTTATTGACGCGGCATCCGTTCTGCTGCGGCACATCGACCTGCGATTCAAACACATGCACGGTGACATCGATGGCATTCATATGCGCATCGAAGATCTGAAGCTCAGGCGCGCACTGGGAGTCTCCCGCCCAGGTAACCTCATAGCGCCACACCGCGCCGGAGTCTGCCGGCAAATAGCGAATGGCATCGATCTCGTAGCGACCGCAGTGTTCGCCACGCTGCGCATCGCGGATAAGCGCACACAGCGCAGGCTTTGCTTTGTAGTTAATCTTGGATTCCAGCTTGGCCACGCGGCTATCGAGACAAATGGAGCCCAACCTTTGGCCATCGGATGCAAAAACGACATCCATCGACGAGCCATCCAAAAACGGAAGCACCAAGACGGCGAGCTCGCGCTCGTAATCGGAAACGGAAGGGCAAAGCGCCAGCACACGGCCATGATCGACCGGGAGCACCAGCGACAGCAAACAAGAACCGCTCGTAGTCGCATGGGCAAACGCCTGAGAGGCCTCCCGCTCAATAAGCGCGGCGACATCCTGACCGGCAAAACGAAGCAGCACAAAAAGACGGCCCTGGCTGCGGCAAAGTGCCAAACGCTTGATACTCATCTACACTTCTCGCTTTCCCAGGGCGTTCGCTGCCACGCGCTTGCAGGCACCCAGGCGCCCAAACCTCAAGACGTCGTAATCGAACATGAGCTTTTTGCACTCGCGGGCATTGGGGGCCTTGCTGGTAAGCGCCGCACGCACCATAACAGCAACAGAAGGAGCGCATTGTGCGAGCGCAGCAACGCTGCCCACGGTAGAGCCGGCGAGTGCCGTGGCAACGGCAGCAAACACCCTGCCACAGTCCGTCCCCAACAACCTGAGCGCATCGTACAGCACCAGATCGCATAGGAAGTAATCCAGGTCATCGGCATGCTGGACATCGAGACCGTCGCGCTGCCAGTCAGCCAGCACCGCGGAGTAAATCTTCACGTGCTCCAGCAGACGTGTCTCGTCGTCGTAGCGCATGGTGTCCATGAGCGAGCCCTTGCGCGCCACACGGTAGTCGTACAGCTTGTTCGAAATAAGCGCGGTCTTGCGCGAGCGACCGTACACGGCAAAATCGAAGACCTGATCCTCGCCATACTTGACGGTTTCGTCGAACACGATCCCGTTGCCCAGCAAAAACTCACGCTTGCAAGCGGTGCGCCATGCAAAGGGGCGAGACGCTTCCTTAAACAGCAAGTCAGAGCTATAGCCTTCAAACGACACATCGCGCGGGCTCAGAACATAGTCAAGCCACGGATACCCCGCCTCCAGCGGATACGGGTTCGCACCAAAGGTCAAAACGTCGCAGTCCTCGCGCTCAAAGGCATCGACGATCACACGGCATGCATCGGGCGTAAAGCGGTCGTCGGAATCCAAGAACGCGACGATAGGCGCCGTGGATGCAGCGATGCCTGCATTACGTGCACTCGACAGGCCGCCGTTCTCCTTATCGACCAGCGTAAAGCGAGCGTCCTTTTCGCAATAAGCGGCCGCAATATCGCGCGAGCCATCCGGCGAGCCATCGTTGACCAGCACGCCCTCCCAATCGGGCATATCCTGCGCAAGCAGGGAGTCCAGGCACCAGGCCAGGCACTCCTCCACTTTATAGATGGGAACGACAACGGAAATCTTGGGGGTAGCCATAGTCACTCGCTCCTACTGTGCGGCCGGAACGTCATCGGGATGCGAGTTGTCGCCGTAGGTGCGCTGATACGTCAGCACGCGCCAGACCAGCGGCAGGCCGCCAATCTTAAAGTAATGCTTAAACGTATTGAGCTTGCCCGGCTTCTTAAAGTCAAAGCGCGAATCGATATAGGCGCGGGGCGACTTGACCATCAGGCGCAAGTCGGTCTCGCCACGCGGATCGAACAGCGACAGATCAAAGCGACCGGCATCCCAATCGGCCTTGAGCTCGGGAGATGCCTTCTTCCAAAACTGCTCACGCAGTTCATCGACCAGACGTTCATCATTCCAACGGTACGTATCGACCTTCATGCGCATTAAAATGCCCTGGAGCTGAGCCTTGAGCTCGGGACGCTCGGTCAAAAATCGCTGCATCTCGGCATATTCGTCGCACACGCAAAACACCTTGTTGGGCGAATTAACGGAGCTCTTCTCGTTATCCTGGCGATAGCACAAAATGGGGTCCGCAATAAACGCGGCACGCTCGGCGCAAGCCCAAACCTTAAAGTTAAAGCCTGCGTCCTGATACGAGGCACCCGGCGTGGGAAGGAACCGAATCTGATTGTCGTTGAGGAACTCGCGCCGATAGATAGCCGACCAAATGGAAGGTTTGCGGTAGAAGATGCCCGGGCGATCGACAGGGCGATACGCGGCGCCCGTCATATGCTCGTCGATGATCCCAAACAGCTCACGGCGCTCGCTGGGCGTGGACCAATACAGGTAAAAGTCGCCCTTCACCACATCGGCATGCTCAGCATCGGCCTTGGCGACCAGCTTTTGGAGCGAATCCTCAAACATAAAGTCGTCGGACTCAAGGATGCCCACGTACTCACCGCGCGCCATCTCCAGGCCGCGGTTCATCGAGTCGCCGTAGCCGCTGTTGGCTTTGTCGATCATCTTGACACGGGAGTCGCGCTCCATGTACTCGCGGATAATCGCCGGCGAGCTGTCGGTCGACCCGTCGTTAATGCAGATGATCTCGATGTCCTTGAGCGTCTGAGTCACGGCAGAATCGAGGCACTCGCGCAGGTAGCGTTCGACATTGCAAATGGGAACAAGCAGCGAAACTTTAGGGGTATCAGAGTTCTGCAAGAGAACCTCCTGTTGAATAGCGTGTAACAGGGTTATTTTAGCAGCCGGGTTGCGGCGGGCGGCAGCGCTTGGAATTATATAAAGCGCTCCAGGCAGGCTTTGAGACCGCGAGTCGAAAGATAGAACAGCGTGGCATCTGCCATCGAAACGCCCGGGGTCGCCGCAACGAGCTTGTGGGCAACACGGCGAACGGCGCCCTTAGCAGGCATATCCGCCCACTCCGTTCCCAAAAACGTCGTGAGGTCCATGTTGACGCGAGCCGCCACGCGATGGAAGTCATCGGAATCCAAGCGCGCCAAATCAAACACGATAAGGTCCAGGAACCAGGTGATCAGCTCGCCGGGACACAGGTCCATAAGACCGTAGCCCGCCCAGTCCTCCAAGACCTCCTCGAGCATTCTCATATGGGCATCGAGCTTTTTGGCGCGAGCCTCGACACTGTTGAACTCGTGCGTCGCCGATTCGCTCTCCATCACGTAGTGGTAGAACTTGTCCGGCATGACGACGGTCCTGTGGGCAAGCGCATAAGCCGCAAATTGGAAGACGACGTCCTCGCCCAAAGCCAAACCGGGGGCGAAGCGAATGCCTTCGCGATTGAGCAGCTCGCGCGAAAAAGCCGCACGGCAGGCATAGGGCTGCGTATTCGAATGGAACAGCAGTTGGGGATCACGGGCGCCGAAGGTACCAGCTTTGGGGCTCATGAGTTGCTGGACGCGTTTGGGGGCAGCATCGGCAGGTTCACAGGCGCCGCCAAAAACGGCGGCCTCGGCATCCGCAGACTCCATGGCATGCAGCACGCGCTCGACCGTCTGGGCATCGATGTAATCGTCGGCGTCCACAAAAAAGACGGTCTCGCCCTCGGCGGCATCGATACCCGCATTTCGAGCACACGAGACGCCCGCGTTTTCCTGGTCAATCACCAGTACGCGATCGTCGGCCTGCGCGATCTGACGCAACGCGTTCAACGAATCATCAGTCGAACCGTCGTTGACGCAGACAACCTGAATCGAGCGCTCGGACTGGGCCAACAGCGAATCGAGGCATCGCTGAATGGAGCGCGACGAATTGTAGACGGGAACGACAATGGTCGCTTTGGGGGTCAAAGTCTCTCCCATGTCGACCTATCCCCTCAGCGATTCGATGAGGAAGGCAGCGACCACGCCTGGGCCTCCAACCGAGGCGTAATACTTAGCACGCCCCAAGGCACCATCCGTCGCAAAACTCGGATGCTCGTCAACCCAGCCCTCAGGATCTTTGAGGATGGCAGCGAGATTCGCGCGCTTCCACGGCTTAAAGTCGTCAAGCGAAAACTCCCCCGCGTCCAAGGCCGCCTGAAATTCCTTGGCCATCTGCACCAGGAACTCCTTATAGAACTTAGGCGCCAGGCGCACGTAGTTCCACATATAGGAATCGTACTTAATGAGCTGATTGAACTTGAGCATGCGCGCGACGTCATCACTTGCATGATCACGGGCATAATCCTCTCGAATCCAACGCTCAATCTCGGCATACTCGGTATTGACGCAAAAGACCTTAGCCGAAGAATTGACCGAGGAATTCTCGTTGTCCTGGCGATACGACAACACGGCATCATGCAGGTAAACAGCCTTATCGGCACACGCGATCACCTTAAAGGCAAATGACGTGTCCTGAAAGGATGCCCCCGGAGTCGGCAGGAACGTAATGCCGTTGTGCTCAAGAAAATCGCGACGGTACACGGCCGACCAAATCGACGGCTTTTGCTTAAAGAACTGCGTCGTATCGCTCGGGTGCACTGGCTTGCCGCAGTCCTTGGCTTTAAACATCTCGTGCAGCGAACGGCGCTCCTCGGGCTTAGACCAGTAGAAATCAAAGTTCGCCTTCGCAAAGTCGGCATTATTGCTATCGGCGGCCGAGACAAGCTTTTCGAGTGCGTCGGGCGCCATAAAGTCATCGGACTCCAAGATGCCAATGTACTTGCCGCGCGCCATCTCCAGGCCGCGGTTCATCGAGTCGCCGTAGCCGCTGTTGGCCTTGTCGATCATCTTGACGCGCCCATCGCGCTCCATATACTCGCGGATAATCGCCGGCGAGTTGTCGGTCGACCCGTCGTTAATGCAGATGATCTCGATGTCCTTGAGCGTCTGCGCCAGGGCGGAATCGAGGCACTCGCGCAGGTAGCGCTGAACATTGTAAATGGGAATAAGCAGCGACAGAACAGGGCTGCCAGAGGCGTTAGTAGACAAATGTGCTCCTTAGGAAATACCTGTCGTTTCATGGTATCAAAGGGTCAGCGCGCCAGCGGGCGTTTATATAATCTATGGAGCTCGCAGAGGCAAACCGATAAGAAAGGACGTCATGCAGCCCAAAGCCGCACGCAACATACCCATCGAAGCGCTGCGTTTGGTCGCGGTCGCCGGCATCGCGGTGTTCCACACCTTTCAGTGGACCTTCCAGGCAACCTGTGTCGGCGCCGTAGAATATGCCCCACTTGCGATGTTCCCCTATTCCGGCGTGCTCGGTTTTATTAACTTGCTGGGCTGCTGGGCCAACGAGGTCTTCTTTATGATCTCGGGCTATTTTCTCATCGCTTCGGCCGCGCGTGCTTGGAACGGTGGGGCAACGTGGAAGTCGCAAATGCAACGGACGGCGCAGCGCCTGGGCAAGGTCGTTATGCCCACTGCGTTCTATTGCCTCGTGGCGCTCGCGTGGTCCACGGTCGTCTCCCCCATTCCCGACGTTACCCTCAACACGCAGTACTGGTACACGCTAGGCCTTGAGTTTATCTGGGTCTATGCCGCCACGGTCTTCATGGCGCCATGCTTTGGACTGGCTAAGAGTCGACTCCCCCAGAAAACCTACACGACGACGGTCATCGCCGTTGGCATCCTCGCATTTGTTGTTAACGGGTATTTAGCCGCCATGAGCGCGACAAGCGGCGGTGAGTTTTCTTGGCTGCAGAAGCTCATGAGCGCTGCCACGTACGTAATCGCGTTTTTGATCGGCGGGCTGCTCCGCGACGTAACCGATGTCATGGATTCGGACAGGGCGGGCGCCTTGGGCATGCGGTCGCTCGCAGCGGTTTTGGTGCTCGCCACCATCCTGGAAGGAGCACTCTCCTACACCGGCAACCTCACGGCGATGGCAGTCCTCTCCTACAAATCGACCTCGCTGATCTCGTTTGCCCTCGCTGCCGCCTCCCTGCTCTTTGCGGCAACCCGACGCAGTGCCCCAGGCAATCCGCGGGCTGCGGGTGTCATCGTCACCTTATCGACCGCCACGCTCGGTTTCTATGTGATGCAGTCGCTCACCAGTAGCCTGTGGCGTCCCGTCTTCAATACGTTGCTCGCAAACATACTGGTCAGCCAAAACAGCCCGGCAGTTATATGTATCGTCACGGGTACCGTCATTAGCATCGTCTTTGCCCTGACGCTTCTCACCATCGACGCAGCCAGAAGTCTTATCGCTCGCAAGCTCAAGCGGCAATAGGCACGCTGCCGTCAGACGCTAAAGCCGCTACAGCCGTGGCAGGTTCCTGCGTTTTATTCAAAGCTTGCCGTCAAGGTGCGCCGAGCCTTTACAATAAGACAGTCCCAAGGACGTATTCGATAGCTTCCGCGCAGCACTCGCCCGCCGCGCGTGAAAGGATATATTGCCCCATGCCTTCAACCCTTCCCGCCCCCATCGATAAGCTCGCCATCGTTGTCGTTACGTACAAGCGCCAGGAGCTCTTGGCCAACTTGTTCGACTCCATGACCGAGCTCACGGCAACGCCCTGGCGCATCGTGATTGTCGATAACGAGAATTCACGCGAGACCGAGGCCATGTGCACCGCATTCAACGAGCGCCTGGCCAACCTGTGGGGCATCGACACCGAGCAGCCCGACGCGCAGGGCGGCACCGACCGTGTCATCTACGCCCCGCAGCTCGAAAACGGCGGCGGTGCGGGCGGCTTCTCCGCCGGCACTAAATGCGCCTACGACTTGGGGGCCCAGTGGTTCTGGGTCATGGACGACGACGTGCTCGTCATCCCCGAAGGTATCGAGCGCTTGGCCAAGTGGACCGACCGCTACGACGTCATCCAGGGTTCGCGCCTGGACTTTGACGGCGGCGCCTTCTTTTGGCAGTACCAGCTCATCCTCTCGCTCGGCATTCCCAACCCCGTCGCCAAGTGGGACTTGGGCCCCGAGGGCTATCGCGCCATGAACCAGCTGTGCTTTGAGGGCGGCATGTTCTCGCGCCGCGTGGTCGACAAGATTGGCCTGCCCGATGCGCGCTTCTTTATCTACGGCGACGATGCCTGCTACGGCTACGTGGCCAGCCAACACTTCCCCGCCGCCGTTGTTGCCGACGTGGTGCTCAAGCGCGCCCGCGCCGTCTCTAACTGGGACATTGCCGGCAAGCGCCAGCTCAACTCTACGAGCGACACCAACCGCTACTACATCATGCGCAACCGCGGTTATCTGGCACGCTACATGCAGATCTACGGCGACTACCACCCTGTGCTGTTCCGTCTGGGCAACGCCGCGACCTTCTGCAAGGAATTCATTCGCTTGGCTGCCGTTGACAAGTGCTTTAAGACCGGCATTCCGGCGCTGCGCCGCGGCATGAAGGACGCCCGCAAGATCATCAAGGATCCCAACTGGAAGCCCATGCCGCCCATGAAGGACGCGGAGTAGCGGGCGCACCTTCAGCATCGCCCCCTACAGCCGCTGGTACACCGTAGCCACATGCTGTCCATCAAACCCAAACCCCCAGCGCATGCGGCCAACGCCGGGTCGCGGCACACGGATTTCGTCGATGCCGTCGCGCTCTATGTCGAGCAGCGCCTGCACGGCCAGCAATTCCAGGCCCAGCGCATCCACACCGGGGTCATACATCATGTTGATCGTTATCAGCGGACGTTCATCGAGCATACCGATCGTATCGGCTATGTCGAACACGGCGCCCGTAGGAAAAACCTGGATGTCCCAGCGATCCGCGCCACACTTTCGCCTCGAGGCAGGATTGGCATAGCCCGGCAATCCAAAGCAGAGTCCTTGCAAGAGTAGGTGATATGGCAGCGGTGTATCTGGGTCGGTCGCACCGATTCCCGCATCTCCCAAGATGCGGCTTAGCGCCCGCCTCACGGTATCCTCGTTCCCATGGCACAGCCCGTCGCGAAACGCATCGACGTCTCGAATGTCTTCTGCAGCGCACTCAAACCACTCAATAATCACTAGACGCAAGGCCTGGCGAAGCTCGTTATTGGGCAATCGCAAAGCACGGAGGAGATCGCCATGCTCTGGCTCCTCAGTCAAATCTGTCGTCAGGAAACCCGATAGATACAGCGCCGTCCACAGGCCATCATCAGGCGAGGCCTCTAGCCCCGCAGCGCCCAAACAAAGCGGGACCTCAGCGCACCCATGGGCCTCGAGCAAATCAAACAAGACCGAAAGGCGGTCGAGATTCCACCCGACAACTACCCTACTCAGGCAATCCGCATACCCATACAGATCGGCACGCACAGGCGCCGTGCAGCCTCGGCCCAGAAAACCGATCACACGCTCTGGACTCGAGCAATAGGCCCTGCCAAACCGATATCCCTCGAGCCATTCACGCGCATCATCCAGGTATTCCTCGCGACCAGCATGATTCAACAGAGCCTGGACCTCGGCATCCGAAAAGCCGAACCAACGGTCACACCAGGTCGAAAGCGGCGTCGTCAGACAATACGAGCAGCCATGCAAAGAAAGCGCCGCTTCGGCAGGGCCGGGACACTCCCCCATCAGACACGTCAGCCGCAACGAATCGCGCGCAGCGGCAATGGCGTCGAACAGCACGCGATCGAATAGCCCTGCCGGATCGACGCCGAAAACGCCACTCACGCTCGCACGGCGCGACCACGCCGCATCGTACCCATCAACGAGCAATACAACCTGCTCATCGCAGGCCATCTCCAGCAGCTCAATGAGCACGCCAAGCACCGAGGCGACCTCGTCCTCGCTCGCCGCGCCACGCGCAACACGTTCGATGTGACGCACCTTGTCTCGAGCTAAATCCGGAGCCTCCAAAAGCGCCAGCAGGCGGGCGCACTCGTCCGAAAGAGCATCGCGCACGACGTCGGCAATAGCGGCGCCACGCCTCGCAGCGCCAGAAAAATCCAGCGATATCACCGGATAGCAAGCGTACTCATCCCGATAACGCCCGCCGTCCGCATCCCAAATCTGAGCATCGGCAAACGAGCTCCGACCGGCGCGACCGACCGCGGGACGCTCCAGAAAAGCCCTGAGCATCGACAAGTTCATGCTCTTGCCAAAACCCTCGGGTCGACAGCACACCACAACGGACGCGTCGCAGTCCAACACATCGGCAATAAACATGGTCTTGTCAACCAGCATGCAGCAACCAAGGGCCTCCGCATAGTCGTGCATGCCAATGGGCAAAACCGCATCGTCGGCACAGCCGATCAAGCGCACGCCAAAGCCAGCAGCACAATCAACATTTGCCTGTTCAGACACCAAAACGTTCCCCCTAAATCGCAACACGATGCCAATTGTAATGACCGCCTCGCGCGTACCGACGACGCCGCGCGAACATATCGGGAAACGGTAGCAACAAGAGGTATGAGGGGGCATAACTAATCGTTGCACAACAAAACGGGGCCCTATGCATTCGCACCGGACCCCGTCCCAACTCTTTAGTTATCTAGCAACCGAGAGGCTACTCCTCCGAGCTGTCCTCCCCAGAAGCTTTCTTCTGCTGATCGAGCTTATGCTTACCACTTACGATAGACGTAGCGCCCAGTGTGGCCAAGCTTGCACTGGCAAGGCTCGCCATAACGATAAGGTCGCCCGTCTTGGGCATGTTACCGCCAGATGACTTGGTCGTTGTAGTCGTCGTGGTGGTCACCTTTTTGGAGTCATTTTGCTCCTGGTTCCGGTTGTCAGTGTTGCCTTTACCGTTGTCCTCGCCCTGCTGCTTTCCGTCCTTGGTCTTGCCCTTGCTCTCGTCCTTCTCCTCAGATTCAGACTTCTTATCCTCGTCCTTCTTCTGAGTGGACTTGTCGTCCTTCTCCTCCGAGCTAGAACCTTTATCGGATACGGTCTTCTCGGAAGCCTCATCCTTGGAGTCGCCCTTTGCGGCCTCGGTCTTTTCCGTGGAAACCTGATCAGAGTTGTCCTTGTTCTGAGTCGAACCATTATTGACGCCAGCCATCAGCGAAGAGCCCAGCGTAGAACCAAGCTGCTCGGAGAAAGAAGGCTTCTTGTCCGGCGAAGCAACGGGAGCGTCCGGCGCCTTATTCGAGTCGTCCTTGGAAGCATCGGAATCAGGGGTTGCGTCAGAGCCGGAGCCGTTGTTAGAGCCGGTGTCAACGGACGAATCGCTCGAGCCGGTAGATGAGTTAGAGGTGTCAGCGCCGGTCGAACCAGAAGCGTCGCTGTCCGTATTGCCGGCAGAGCTTGAAGACGAATCGCCCGCAGCAGAGCCGTTCGAATTGGAGCCGTTCGAGGTAGAGCCGTCGTTGGTAGTGCCACCAGCCGAGCCATTACCGTCAGCATCGGTCGAGGGCGTATCCATCCTGTCATCGTTGGGATCGTCACTCGAGTCGTCATTCGAATCAGGTGTCGGCGAGGGCGCCGGTGTGGGCTCGGGCTGCACGGGCGTCGCAGCGGCTGCCTCGTCCTCGGCGATATAAGCCAAGCAGTCCTTCAGCTCATTCTTATAACGATTCTTCCAGCCCTCATGATACTGGGGCTGGCTCGAATACTTGGTCGCCACGTTATTGACCACGCTGTTGGAGAGCGCCGTCACAAACTCGCGGTCGGACATATCATTGGAAAGATTCGCCCAGCGGAAAAAGTCCCTGCAGCCACCGGTGCCGCACATGTTGGTAATGCTCCACACCATGCCCCTGACGCAATCGGCGCGGCCCGAAATATCAATACCCAGGCCGCTCTTGAGCCACGCCTCGGTCACCGCATAGTACGAGTTGTACGCATACGCATCTTGAAGTGCTGAGAACTCAACAGGATCGGTGTTGTACGCACCTTGGAAGGCATCCTGCGCGATATGGCCCAGCTCGGTGAGCTGGCCGTTCTCGTACATGACATTACTCGTGTTGGAAATCTCGCTGCCGCGATCAATCGCATCCTTGAGCATGCTGTATTTTTCGGGGTTGTAGTTGTAGGCCTGCTTCATAAACGGAATGAGCGACCAACGACGGTCGAACTGGTAATAACCCAGCGCGTTATAGCCGTCACCGTACGAAAAGCCCTGGTTGTAGTTGCCATGGCTCTCGTACTTGGTAAAGTACTTCATCTCGGGAGTCACGTTGACAAACGAAACGCCCTGGACCGACCTCAGTACGCCCGAGAAGGACTGCTGGGTGTAGAGACCCTTATCGATATCGGTGGCATCCGAGGCAACGCCCGGCGTGGGCTCCTCGGCAGCAGCGGGTGCCGGCGCGGAAATGGCGCCAAACGAAAGCGCCAGCGTCAGGCCCGCGACAATCGCGGAATGCTTGGGCTGCATAAGATCCTCCCTGCATTGGTATAGTTAAAGTGCAGTTTGCAAAGATAGAAATAAGTATTGCAGCTCGCCCGTTGTTGCACAACAACCCCTCGGTAAACGGCAACAACCCTCCGCGAAATCTTAAGGAATTAAACAAACTGGTCGTCGGGCGCCATCAGAAGCTCGCCGTATCGCTCCATCAGCCCGTCCCTCAACTGACAGAAAGCGGGGATATAGACGTTCAAGATGCGCTGAATCAAGTCTTGAGCGAGCTTGTTGTCGTAGATATGGACGTTCGTATTGCGGTCTCTGAGCATATCTAGCCAGGCCGCCTCATCAATAAAGTCGTAGAATCGGTACGACTCCTTCAAGATGGCACGAGGAGACCCCGACGCGGCAAGCGTGGCACCCTCATACTCGAGCAGACGCTTAAGGAGCGTAATTGAGATACCGAAAACCTGCTCATAGATATACGCACATCCGGAGACAACATAGTCGTTGTCGAAATCTTGGAATCGAGCTGTCTCTAGCAGTGCCAGACGCGAATCAAAGGCTTCGTACGACTTCACGAAAGCCAGCCCCTACAGCTTAATGTCAAAGTTGATTTCGGGGACGGCGGCCAGGTCGGCCAACGTCACGCCGTCGACGTACTTTTCGATCACGTCGTCCAGACCGCGCCAGAACTTGACGGTCGAGCACAAATCGCTGCGGGTGCAGCTGTTGTCGATGCCATCGCACGCCACCGGAGCCGTGCTGCCCTCGACGGCACGCAGGATGTCGCCGGCGCGCACCTCGGCCGGGTCCTTCGCCATCATGTAGCCGCCGCCCTTACCGCGCACGCTCCTAAGCAGGCCCGCCTTCATAAGCGGACGAACCAGCTGCTCCAAATACTTTTGCGAGATATGCTCGCGGTCGGCAACCTCGCGCAGGGCAATCTTGCCCTCGGCGTCACCGAGCGCCGCGATATAGATCATCAGTCGGAGGGCATAGCGGCCCTTGGAAGAAATGAGCATACCTACCCTCCCATCGCATCTGGGACAACATAACCAGCTTTGTTTGTCCCAAATCTTAAGTAAATGGGACAAACACAACAGGTTATTTTGTCCCAGAATTTGAAAAGTCGAGTGGATTAGTCGGGTTTTCCCTTGACTAACGCCGAACCCATAGTAACTTTATTCCGAGAAGATTCCTAGGGTTTAGTACACCTATGAGTACACCATATACAGAGAGGGACAGCATGAGCGCAAATCCGCTGCTTTCCATCGAAGGTCTGACCGCCTCCGTGGACGAGAAGACCATCCTCCACAACGTCAACCTCAACGTCGCCGCCGGCGAGACCCACGTGCTGATGGGACCCAACGGCGCCGGCAAGTCCACCCTCGGCCACCTGGTCATGGGCGACCCCGTTTACACGGTCAACGACGGCCACATCGTCTTTGACGGCCAGGACATCACCGAGCTCACCACCGACAAGCGTTCGCGCGCCGGCCTGTTCCTGAGCTTCCAGGCCCCGGTCGAGATTCCGGGCGTGCCGCTGTCGAGCTTTTTGCGCGCCAGCATCGCCGGCCGCCCCGGCCTGGAGATGAAGGGCAAGGAGTTCCGCCGTCGCGTCAAGGAGCTCGCGGCAGAGCTCAACATGGATACCGCCTACCTCAACCGCGAGCTGGGCGTGGGCTTCTCGGGCGGCGAGAAGAAGAAGGTCGAGATGCTCCAGCTCCTGTTGCTGCAGCCCAAGCTCGCCATCCTCGACGAGACCGACTCGGGCCTAGACGTCGACGCCCTGTCCACCGTCAGCCACGGCATGGACGCCTACCGCAAGAGCTGCGACGGCTCCATGCTCATCATCACGCACAACACGCGCATCTTGGAGCACCTGGATGTCGACCGCGTCCACGTTATGGTCAAGGGCCACATCGTGCGCGAGGACGACGCCTCGCTCATCCCCTGGATCGACAAGAACGGCTTTGAGACCTTCGAGCGCGAGGCCGCCGAGCAGCGCGCCCAGGCCGAGTCCGCCGCTGCCGAGCAGCAGGCGTAAAGGGGCGACGCAATGACCAAGAACCGCACCGAGGTCGCGGACATCGACCGCAGCCTCTACGACTTCACCTATGGCGAGGAGGGATTCGAGCGCCTCGACGCCGGCATCACGCCCGACATCGTGCGCGAGATCAGCGCAAAGAAGGACGAGCCGCAGTGGATGCTCGACCTGCGCTTAAAGTCCCTCGAGATCTTCAATCGTTTTCCCGACCCGACGTGGGGCCCCTCCATCGAGGGCCTGGACATGGACAACATCGTCACCTACGTCAAGCCCAACACCGACCAAAAGCACGACTGGGAGTCGGTGCCCGACGACATCAAGAACACCTTTGAGCGCCTGGGCATCCCCGAGGCCGAGCGCAGCTACCTGGCAGGCGTCGGCGCGCAGTACGACTCCGAGCTGGTCTACCACAACATGCAGGACACGGCGTCCAAGATGGGCATCGTCTACTCCGGTATTGAGGAAGCCCTGCACGATCCGCAGTGGGAACCGCTCATCCACGAGAAGTTTATGACGCTCATCCCACCCACCGACCACAAATTTGCGGCCCTGCACGGCGCCGTATGGTCGGGCGGCTCGTTTGTCTACGTGCCCAAGGGCACCAAGTTGGACTTCCCGCTGCAGAGCTACTTCCGCCTTAACGCCAAGGGCGCCGGCCAGTTTGAGCACACGCTCATCATCGTCGAGGACGATGCCGACCTGCACTTTATCGAGGGTTGCTCCGCGCCCAAGTACAACGTGGCCAACCTCCACGCCGGCGCTGTCGAGCTTTTTGTGGGCAAGCGCGCGCACCTGCGCTACTCGACCATCGAGAACTGGTCCAAGAACATGTACAACCTCAACACCAAGCGTGCGCGCGTGGACGAGGATGGCGACATCGAGTGGATCAGCGGCTCCTTCGGCAGCCACGTGGGCTACCTCTACCCCATGAGCGTGCTCAACGGACGCCGCGCCCGCTCGAGCTTTACCGGCATTACCTTTGCCGGCGCCGGCCAGAACCTAGATACCGGCTGCAAGGTCGTGCTCAACGCGCCTGATACCTCGGCAACCGTCGAGACCAAGGGCATCTCCAAGAGCGGCGGCATCCAGACCTTCCGCAGCTCCATCGTGGCCACGCCCAAGGCCGAGGGTTCCAAGGCAACCGTGAGCTGCCAGTCGCTCATGCTCGACGACCAGAGCCGCTCCGACACCATCCCCGCCATGGACATCCGCGCCAAGAATGTCGACATCGGCCACGAGGCCACCATCGGACGTATCGGCGACGACAAGGTGTTCTACCTGATGAGCCGCGGTATCTCGGAGGAAGAGGCCCGTACCATGATCGTCAACGGCTTTGCCAACCCGGTCTCCAAGGAGCTGCCGTTGGAGTACGCCGTCGAGATGAACAACCTGATCAAGCTCGAGATGGAAGGAGCGATCGGATAATGAATCAGACCACGAACACCGCTGTTACCACCCTTGAGCAGGTCAATGCGATGCCGGCTGCCACATGGGGCTGGCTGAAGATGAATCAGACCAAGCTCGAGCTCTCTGACGAGCTTGCTGCCGCTCCCGCCGAGACCATTGAGGTTGAGGGTTTGGACGAGCAGTTTACTGGCGTGGCAGACGCGTTCGACGCCGCCATGGACGCCATGGCCGAGAGCTTCCCCGAGCGCCGCGCCTCCGCCCCCGGCGACGCCGCCGACCGCGCCCGCATCACGCCCGAGACCGAGTTCGACGTGCCCGCAACCTCCGTCTACCAGGCCGGTGCCATTAAGCTGGAGGAGGAGCTCTCCCCCGCTGAAGCCTTCGAAACCGGCATGGGCGAGGCTGCCTACGCCTACTTGGCCGAGCACGCTACCAAGCGCATCGTCATCGATGTACCCGCATACAAGCACGCCACGGTTACCGTGCGTGTGAGCGGTGTCGATGCCGCCGCGGCCATCGCCGCCATCGACGTCGTCGTCCGTCCCCAGTCGACGCTCGACCTGCAGATCGCCCTGGACTCCCCCGTTGCCGGCGAGGGCGTCGTGGGATCCGTGCTGCGCGTGTGCGCCCACGAGTACGCCACCGTCAACGTGGCCTGCACGCAGACGCTCGACGATAGTTGGATCGCGCTCGACGACACCGGCCTGTTCCTGGACGAGGGCGCCCGTGTCAACGTGCAGCACACCGTCCTGGGTGCCGGCGCCAGCGCCACCGGCCTTGCCGGCGACCTGCTGGGCGATACCGCCAAGGTCACCATCGATACTGACTACCTGGGCGCTCGCGAGCAGGTGCGCGACTTTAACTACGAGCTGCGCCACCGCGGTCGCAAGACCGAGTGCGAGATCGACGCCAACGGCGTGCTGACCGGCACGTCCAAGAAAGTCTACCGCGGCACCATCGACCTCGTGCACGGCTGCAAGGGTGCAACCGGCACCGAGCGCGAGACGGTGCTTTTGGCCAACAAGGGCGTCGACAACAAGACCGTTCCTGTCATTCTCTGCGACGAGGACGACGTTGCCGGCAACCACGGCGCCACCATCGGTCACGTCCGCGACGAGCAACTGTTCTACCTCGCCTGCCGAGGCCTTGACCAAAACGCCGCCGAGGACCTGTTCATCCGCGCCAAGCTGGAGGACGCCGCGCTTTCCGCCACCGACGAGCGCACCCGCGCCGCCGTCGTCCGCCTGGGCAACAACCTGATCGACAACTTTGAAGAGGAGCTCGCATGATCGACACCGAGCACGTAAAATGCGATACCTGCACCGCCCCCGAGCCCATGGAGCTCGACGCCAGCGACGAGGCTTCGCGCGGTTGGCCCACCGTGGACATAGAGACTAATCCCTACAAGGCGCAGTTCCCGCTGTTCCAGCAGCACCCCGAGATCGCCTTCCTCGATAGTGCCGCCACCGCGCAGCGCCCCGCCTGTGTGCTCGACGCCGAGCGCGATTTCTACCAGCGCATGAACGCCAACCCGCTGCGCGGCCTGTACTCATTGTCCGTCGAGGCCACCGATGCCATCGCCAAGGTCCGCCAGCAGATTGCCGACCTCATCGGCGCCGCCCAGGCCAATGAGGTCGTCTTCACCCGCAACACCAGCGAGTCGCTCAACCTGGTCGCTAAGAGCTTTGCGCCCACGGTGCTGGAGCCCGGCGACGAGGTCGTCATCACCATCATGGAGCACCACTCCAACCTGATTCCGTGGCAGCAGGTCTGCCGCGAGACCGGTGCCAAGCTCGTCTACCTCTATCCCACCAAGACCGGCCAGCTCACCACCGAGGAGGTCCTGGCCAAGGTGGGTCCCAAGACCAAGATTCTGGCCGTGGGTCAGGTCTCCAACGTGCTGGGCGTCGAGAACCCGGTCAAGAACCTCGGCAAGCTCGTGCACAAGTACGGCGGCTATCTGGTCGTCGACGGCGCGCAGTCGCTGCCGCACATGCCGGTCGATGTGGCCGACCTGGGCGCCGACTTCTTTGCCTTTAGCGCGCACAAGGCCATGGGCCCCATGGGCATCGGCGTGCTGTGGGGCAAGATGGACCTGTTCAACGCCATGCCGCCCATGCTCACCGGCGGCGAGATGATCGACTCTGTTACCGAGCAGGACGCCGTCTGGGCGCCCGTTCCCGAGAAATTCGAGGCCGGCACACAGGACGCCGCCGGCATCTTCGCCACGGGCGCGGCACTCGACTACCTGGTCAACACGGTGGGTTACGAGAACATCCAGGCCCGCGAGCAGGCACTCGTCCACTATCTGATGGGCGAACTCATGCAGCTCGACTTTGTCCAAATCATCGGCTCCATCTATTGGGACAACCACCACGGCGTTGTGAGCTTTAACGTCAAGGGCATCCACCCGCACGACGTCGCGAGCATCATGGACATGGACGGCGTCTGCATCCGCGCCGGTCACCACTGCGCGCAGCCGCTGCTTACCTGGCTGGGTGTCGAAAACCTTGCTTGTTGCCGCGCCAGCGTGGCCTTCTACAACGACAAGGCCGACATCGACAAGTTCATCGCCGGCCTGCATCACGTTTGGAGCACGTTCAATGGGTAATCTGTACACCTCCACCACATTTATGGAGCACAACTCGCACCCCGACTACAAGTACGAGATGGATGCTCCCACGCACGAGCACGACGGCATCAACCCCAGCTGCGGAGACGAGCTCACTCTGCAGCTGCGTGTCGAGAACAACGTGATCGAGGAGGCCTCCTTTACCGGCCACGGCTGCGCCATCAGCCAGGCCAGTGCCGACATCATGGCCGATCTCATCACCGGCGAGACCGTCGAGGAAGCTCGCCGCCTGGCAGAGCTCTTCCTCGCCATGATCCGCGGCGAGAAGCTCTCCGAGGAGGACCTGGAAGACCTGGACGAAGCCGCCCAGCTCCAGGACATCTCGCACATGCCCGCCCGCGTCAAATGCGCCGAGCTCGCCTGGCGCACCCTCGACGGCATGCTCGAGGGGCAAGCTAACCAGTAGCGCATGCCCCGAATCCAAGGTTTTTGATTGCCGAGCCGCCCGATACGGGCGGCTCGGCTTTTTCATAACGGTTCGGACACACAAAGTCCGCGCATCCGGCGTCCGGTCTGTCATTTACTGCACTGCCAGCTACGAACACGGGCGTTTTCCACAGCACCAAAGGCCTGCGGCAGGGCCCCGGGCCCGCCAAGCAATGCGCCAAGCCCCGTCCTGCTGGGCTCCGGTTCGCTTCGCGCCTGCCGCAGACGGGTCCCATAGGGAGCGACGTGCATTTTTGCGAGTATTCAGCATGCAAAGCCGTATGCATACGCATCGGAAGCGTTAATCAACGTCTCCAGGCACATATATATTGTGTTTTAGAACAGACATCGCGGTCTGACGGGACGCAGACAGGTGCTTCGGGGGCGCAACGGCAGGGATCAATGGCTTCAGGACCCGTATGTTGCAAGATTGTGGCAGTGCCGACAGCGCCACGATGCTGAAAACTCCGTTTTTTGCACAGCGCAGACGGGGGTAGGCACGGGCAAACCCGGACTGAGCCGTTATTTTATGCAAGATGGCGATTGTTCTATGCATATTAAGAAGTGCAGTTACCACACCGAGCTTTTGAACGCTGGTTGCGCGCATAGACGACCCCAGCTACGGTGAACAGGCGACCCTACATCACGTTTCCGCCAGCCCGCATCGCCGTTCGCGCGCGGGCGCGCACAATACGAGAGACGGTACTTTTGCCAATCCCGGTATACCGCTCAATCTGGCGCACCGTAAAGCCGGCATCGTGCAATCCAACAATAACGGTATCGCGCTGCGTCGGTGGCGCAGTTTTAACCCCGTTGAGCGGAACCCCGAGGCTCTTCGCCAACTTGCCGGCAAAGGCGTGGCGTTCCCACTCCGTCTCTTTCATATCGCCCAGCGCTGGCTCGCCGCCGTCGGGCGTCGAAAGCGAATAGGCAATAAAGCCCTCGGCAGAACCAAAAAGCTCAAGTACGCAAGAAGGATCAGAAAATCCCCTCGCGACATCAGCCGCATCACCGTCGTAAGCACGTAAATGCTCCGCAAAGCTGCTCCAGAGATAACGCTCAATGAGACTGATGCCCGCCTCCTGCGGATCGGCGTGTACGGAGCGAATAGCCTCCATCACCTGCCAGTCGGTATCGAGCGAGCGCCGGTCAAAACGGTTCTGGAACAGATGGCCTGTGCGCCCCGCGCGTTTATTGAACCGCCGCGCGTACGTCAAAAGCAGCCGGTGCATCGCCGCACTCATCCTGTCCTCGTAATCTGCAAGCACCAGATGCACGTGATTGCCCATAAGGCACCAGGCGATAACCGTCACACCCTCCTCGCGGCAGCACTCGCGCATCAGCTCCAAAAACTCCCACCGGTCTTCATCGCCCTCAAAGATGAGCAGCTTGCCCATACCGCGGGCACAGACATGGTAAAAGCCGGTAACCGTTCTCCAAACGCGCTGCATGGCGCTCCCTTCGCCGGGATCTGCTTGCCATCCAATACAGCACGATTGAAACGTGCCATCAAAACATTCACGCAAAACAATACACTCGCGCGGCCAAAGGCAGTAAACAGGCGGCGAACGGCACCGTTGCAACAGGTCAACCCCCTGCAACGCTTACAAGAGCTGACCAAAAGTTTGCCCAAGACGGACCCTCTCTATGGAAGTTCACGACCACAGAACATAGAGTTAAACCGTTTCAATTGAAACTTCCGGACTTCTCGCTACGAAAACTGAGCCGTTCGCCGAATATTCCGTGCATTTCGCGGTATTATAAGGGCTGCATGTCATGTCCCTTTCGAAGGGTCGCCCGGCAATCGCCAGCCACGACCCCCAGACGGGACGCCAACACGATAGAGAGGAGAGGCATGCAGTACTCACAGGAAGTGGAGAACATGTGCCCCGTTGCCAAGGGTGCATACCACGGCCCCGCACCCATCCCCGAGGAGGGCAAGTGGGTCCAGGCTAAGGAGATTTCCGACATCTCCGGTCTTACGCACGGTGTGGGTTGGTGCGCACCTCAGCAGGGCGCCTGCAAGCTCACGCTGAACGTCAAGGACGGCATCATCGAGGAGGCCCTCGTTGAGACCATCGGCTGCTCGGGCATGACCCACTCTGCCGCCATGGCTTCCGAGATCCTTCCCGGCAAGACCATCCTCGAGGCCCTCAACACCGACCTCGTCTGCGACGCCATCAACGTTGCTATGCGCGAGATCTTCCTGCAGATCGTTTACGGCCGCAGCCAGACCGCGTTCTCCGAGGGCGGCCTGCCCGTGGGCGCCTCCCTCGACGACCTCGGCAAGGGCCTTCGCTCTCAGGTCGGCACCATGTTCGGCACCAAGGCCAAGGGCGCTCGTTACCTCGAGCTCGCTCAGGGCTACGTCACCCGCATGGCTCTCAACGACAAGAACGAGATCATCGCATTCGAGTTCCTGAACCTCGGCAAGTTCACCGACGCCGTCAAGGCCGGTAAGACCCCCGAGGAGGCCATCGCTGGCGCTATGGGCCACTATGGTCAGTGGGAGAACGCTGCCAAGTACATCGACCCGCGCACCGACGAGGAGACTCACTCCGTCGCCAGCGTGTTCCCGGTTCACGAGTAGAAAGGGAGGGAAATAACTATGACTGTTACGTTCGAAGGTTACGAGCGCCGCGCTGACAAGATCAACAAGTGCCTCGCCGACAACGGCATCGCCTCCCTCGAGGAAGCTCTGCAGATCTGCACCGACAAGGGCTTCAACCCGCGTGAGATCGTCAACAACACCCAGTCCATCGCCTTCCAGAACGCCGAGTGGGCCTACACCCTCGGCTGCGCTCTCGCTGTCAAGCGTGGCGCCAAGTCCGCTTCTGAGGCTGCTGCCATCATCGGCGAGGGCATCCAGGCCTTCACCGTTCCCGGCTCCGTCGCCGAGGACCGCAAGGTCGGTCTGGGCCACGGCAACCTGGGCGCTATGCTGCTCTCCGACGACACCGAGTGCTTCGCCTTCCTGGCCGGCCACGAGTCCTTCGCTGCCGCTGAGGGCGCTATCGGCCTGGCTCTGAACGCCAACAAGGCTCGCAAGAAGCCGCTGCGCGTTATCCTCAACGGTCTGGGCAAGGACGCCGCTCAGATCATCGCCCGCATCAACGGCTTCACCTACGTGAAGACCCAGTTCGACTACTTCACGGGCGAGCTCAAGGTCGTCGAGACCATCCCCTACTCCGATGGTCCCCGCGCCGCCGTCAACTGCTACGGCGCCGACGACGTCCGCGAGGGCGTTGCCATTATGTGGCACGAGAACGTCGACATCTCGATCACCGGTAACTCCACCAACCCCACGCGCTTCCAGCACCCCGTCGCTGGCACCTATAAGAAGGAGCGCCTCGAGGCTGGCAAGAAGTACTTCTCCGTCGCTTCTGGTGGCGGCACTGGCCGTACCCTGCACCCGGACAACATGGGCGCCGGCCCTGCCTCTTACGGCATGACCGACACCATGGGCCGTATGCACTCCGACGCCCAGTTCGCCGGTTCTTCCTCCGTGCCTGCGCACGTCGACATGATGGGTCTCATCGGCATGGGCAACAACCCCATGGTCGGTGCCACCGTCGCCTGCGCTGTCGCCGTCGAGGAGGCCCTCAAGGCCTAATCGCGCCCGCGCGATGCTCATATAGTTGAGCTTTGGAGCCGCTACCTTTCGAGGTAGCGGCTCTTTTTGTTTGCGCTGTCGCAGGGTAGCTAATGCCGATATATCAGCAGGGGCGAAATACGAGATGTGATGAGATGGAGCGTCAGAGCGTCCATGACGCCCACCTGCCATATTTGCCCTTTACCGATTTGCCGAGTCTTTGCGACCCCATTGCCGATCACCCGTGCGACAATGCGCCGGACGAGAAAGGAATCTGATGGAATCGACTGATGTACTGGTAATTGGATCTGGCATTGCGGGCCTTTGCGCCGCCATCGAAGCGGCACGCACGGGCGCAACCGTCGCTGTGGCAAGCGCCGGCAAGACTATGAGTGGATCGAGCTTCTTCCCCGGAACCTGGGGTCTGGGGCTTATTGGACCCGTTAACGAAGACGACGAACAAGACCTCATCGACACCATCCAGACCGTCGGCGGCGGTGTCGCCGACCCCGAGCTTGTCCAGACGTTTGTCCACGGCATTCCCCAGGCAATTGAATGGCTCGAGCAAGATCTGGGCGTTGAGCTCAAGCGTCCGCAAAGCGCCGAGAGTGCTCAGCAAAAGCAGTTTATCCCCTGCTTTGACCACAAGACGCGCATGTGGCGCGGCCTCACCCGCAAGCCGCTTGAGGACGCTCTGACAGCCCGGATCGAGTCGCTCGGCATTCGCCTGCTCCCCCGCCATGAGCTTATCGACCTTGTTGAGGACACGAACGGCAGAATCACCGGAACCGTGCTCTACGACCGCGCAAACGAGTATTTCGTGTCTATAGCAGCCAAGGCCACTATCATCGCTGCGGGCGGCACGGGTGGCCTGTTCGAGCGAAGCCTCACTTCCGCCGACGTGCTCAGCTCATCGCAGGCCATCGCACTGGCGCACGGCGCATCGCTTACTAATATAGAGTTCATGCAGATGATGCCCGGCTTCATCGAGCCCAAGCGCAACCTGGTCTTTAACGAGAAGACCTGGCGCTACGTCACATTTGACCAACCGGTCGATATTGCTGACGAAAAGCTGGACGATCTGCTTGAGCAGCGATCCGGATATGGCCCCTTCACGTCGCGCTTGGTCTCCCGCGCCATCGACCTTGCCATCGATCAAGCGGGTGCTGAAGGCCTGGCGCTCCACTACGACTTCCCTCGCGAGGATGTCCCAGAGTTTGTGCAAACCTTTGCTACCTGGCTGCAAGACGAGCATGGCATCGCGCCGAGCGACGAGATGCGTGTGGCGATGTATGCTCACGCCGCCAACGGCGGTATCAAGATCGACAAGACCGCGTACACGGGCGTTGAGGGCCTCTACGCCTGTGGCGAGGCAACAGGCGGTATGCACGGCGCCGACCGCATTGGTGGCTTGTCAAGCGCCAACGGCATCGTGTTCGGACGCATCGCAGGCGCATCGGCGGCTCGAGCAGCGCTAGACGCTCCCGAGGCTGGCACACCGGTGGATATCGCCCTCCACCAGCATGGCATCTGTACAGCAGACGCCGAGCGCCTGACTCGCAGCCTCAAACATACGATGAGCACCTACTGCATGATCAACAGGACCGAAGCTGGCCTCTCCAAGGCGCAGCACGAGCTTGAAAGCCTGCAAGACGAGGCCACAGCGCTGAACAAGCCGCATGCCAATGACAGCGAAATCGCAGCCCTCGCCCGCCTACAATCGCAGATTCAGCTGGCGATGGAGATGGTCAAAGCCATGCGCAAGCGGACTGAAAGCTTAGGTTCGCACTATCGAGCAGACTGAATCGATTCTCGCTTTGAGTTTGATCGCAACTTCTCAACATGCATCGAGCCCCGTGAGCATAATTCTCATAAGGAGAGCACGTTTATGGGGGCTTTAGCCGTGTTTCCCTAAGGGAATCACGGTGCAGATTACTCAGCTCCGCGCCCCGACGGGTTCGACCCCATGCGAGGTCAACAAAAAAGCGACCAGCCTAAGCTAGTCGCTTTAACATGCTTTGGTGGGCCGTCAGGGGTTCGAACCCTGGACCTTGGGATTAAGAGTCCCCTGCTCTACCAACTGAGCTAACGACCCAAAGCTAAAGTCCGTTGTGGCGGACTTTAGAGGAGATATCGTGTGGTGGGCCGTCAGGGGGTCGAACCCTGGACCTTGGGATTAAGAGTCCCCTGCTCTACCAACTGAGCTAACGACCCGATATCAACACGAAGCAAGAACTGGGGTGGGTAAAGGGACTCGAACCCTCGACCTACGGGACCACAACCCGTCGCTCTAGCCAACTGAGCTACACCCACCGTGTCCTGTGCGCTTCGCGCTCGACTATTATTGCAAGGAACGCCACGCGATGCAAGCCCCAATTTTCAAGAATTTTGAAAAGAGTTTTTCGAGACCATTTCGAGCAAATCCCACCGGTTTCATGGGAGTAAACTTGCCCCACTGCAAATCCTCGAAAGGACCGTCATGAAAGAACTCTCCAACCGCACGGCAAGATTTACCGATTCGGTCATCCGCCGCATGACACGCATCTCCAATAAGTACGGCGCTGTCAATCTCTCGCAGGGCTTCCCTGACTTCGATCCCCCGGCGCAGCTGCTCAACAGCCTGAGCACCATCGCCGCCGATCCCAAGCCGCTCTATCACCAGTACTCCATCACCTGGGGCTCCCAGGCCATGCGCGAGGCGCTCGCCGCCAAACAAGAGCACTTTATGGGCATGCCGGTGAACCCCAATGAGAATATCGTAGTCACCTGCGGCTCCACCGAGGCCATGATGGCCGCCATGATGACGGTCACGAACCCCGGCGACAAGGTCGTCATCTTCTCGCCGTTCTACGAGAACTACGGCGCCGACACAATCCTTTCAGGTGCCGAGCCCGTCTACGTACCGCTCAACCCGCCCACGTTCGACTTCGATCGCGAGGTCCTCGAGGCGGCCTTCCGCGACAACGACCCCAAGGCCATCGTCCTGTGCAACCCATCCAACCCCTGCGGCAAGGTCTTTACGCGCGAGGAGCTCACTTTTATCGCCGACCTCTGCAAAAAGTACGACGCCTACTGCATTACCGACGAGGTATACGAGCACATCGTCTACGCGCCCCACGAGCACGTCTATATGGCCACGCTGCCCGGCATGTTCGAGCGAACCATCAGCTGCAGCTCGCTGTCTAAGACGTACTCCATCACCGGCTGGCGTCTTGGCTACACCATTGCCCCAGCCCAGATCACCGAGCGCATCAAGAAGGTCCACGACTTCCTCACCGTGGGTGCCGCCGCTCCCCTGCAGGAAGCCGTTGTCACCGCCCTCAACTTCGACGACAGCTATTACGATGAGGTCCTTGACCTCTATACCGCCAAACGCGACCTGTTCTGCCAAGGGCTCGATAGTATCGGACTTAAGCATAACGTGCCGCAGGGCGCCTACTACGTGATGATGGACATCTCTGAGTTTGGCTACGACAGCGACCTCGAGTTCTGCGAGGACCTGGCCTCAAAGGTGGGCGTGGGCGCAGTGCCCGGCTCGAGCTTCTTCCGCGAGCCCGTCAACCATCTGATTCGTTTCCACTTTGCCAAGCGTGACGAGACGCTCAACGCGGCGCTGGAGAACCTCAAGTCCCTGCGTGATAAAATCAAACCGCGCGGGTAAGGACGGCCCGGCAACTAAAGTAACTAAAGAAGCCCCGCACCGCCCTGAACTGCGCCCCAATTCTTGGACGGGCTAATAAGCGGCCTACGCCGCACATAGGGACTGATTCCGGAATTCCTCCGGGGTCAGTCCCTTCAGTTTAACCTGGCGTCTCCTCGTGTTCCAATGGA
>OAUW01000205.1_pt1 | contig 44427 bp, 30 predicted proteins | sample 1495241 | NCBI WGS metagenome assembly OAUW01 (sample SAMEA2580063, study PRJEB22360) | human gut metagenome | biome: human gut; feature: human-associated habitat; material: faeces | place: Denmark | collected 2008/2010
CGTGGGTGTCAAAGGGTACGCGATACATTTATCCTTTTCCCCCGGAAACGGCGTTTTAATGCGTGACAATACGCCAAAATCAACCCGAACACAGGGAGGTGATCCTATCGCTGATTATATCAGGGCAGACACGCGGCTGCCCGCCTATCTGCCGTATCCCCGTTTCCTGCTGAAAATGGAGATTTCACAGACCGCCAAGCTGCTGTATTCGCTGCTGTTAGACCGTTCCACCCTCTCCCAGAAAAACAAGTGGCTGGACGACGAGGGCAGGATTTATATTATCTATCCCATCGCGGAGATAGCAGAAATACTGGATAAAGGCAGCACCACCATCAAGGGGGCGCTTAATGAACTGGACACGGCGGGGCTGTTGGAACGGGAACGGGGCGGCTTCTCCGCACCGAACCGGCTTTATGTCAAAGTACCGCCAGTGCCACAGGTACAGTTTTCAGACCAACTGATGGCCGGAAGTCCGCCCCTCATAGAGCCGGAAAACCGTCCTACTGATGGTCAGAAAACCGACCTTATGATGGTCGGAAAACCGTCCCCTAACCAAACTACTATAAACAACCTTACAGAGAGCCAAACAAAGGGAGTGAGTGGGGGGCCGTCCGCGCCCTATGGCCGATATGGAAATATTTTTCTGTCACAGACCGAATACGACGAGTTGCAGGCAGAGTACCCTGACAGGCTGGAACGGTTCATCGAGGAAATGAGCCGCTACCTTGCCGCCAACGGGAAAAGCTACCAGAACTATGCCGCCGCCCTGCGGATATGGGCGGGGAACGACAAAAAGGAAGCCCCTAAAAAGGGCATACCAGACTACTCATGCAAGGAGGGCGAGAGTTTATGAAGAATGAAATCAACGCGGTTTTGGAGAATATGACGACCACCATCCCGGAGCCGGAGGACTACACCGGCGAGGACGGTTTACTGTACTGCGGCAAGTGCCGCAAGCCGAAAGAAGCCTATTTTGCGCCGGATAAGGCCGCTATCTTCGGGCGCGACCGCCACCCGGCAGAGTGCGACTGCCAGAGAACCGCCCGCGAGGAACGGGAAGCCGCCGAAAAGCGGCGCAGACACCTTGACACCGTGGAAGAACTGAAACGCCGGGGCTTTACCGACCCCACCATGCGGGACTGGACTTTCGAGAACGACAACGGCAGGAACCCGCAGACCGGGCTTGCCCGCCGGTATGTGGAGCATTGGGAAGATATGCGGACAGACAATATCGGCTGCCTGTTCTGGGGCGGCGTAGGCACCGGCAAAAGCTACCTTGCAGGCTGTATCGCAAACGCCCTCATGGAGAAAGAAATCCCCGTCCGCATGACGAACTTTGCTCTTATCCTCAATGACCTTGCCGCCAGCTTTGAGGGGCGCAACGAGTACATTTCCCGCCTTTGTCGTTATCCGCTGCTGATCCTTGACGACTTCGGCATGGAACGCGGGACGGAATACGGGCTGGAACAGGTGTTCAATGTGATTGACAGCCGTTACCGCAGCGGCAAGCCGCTGATCGTCACGACCAACCTTACGCTGGACGACCTGCACAACCCGGAGGACACCGCCCATTCCCGGATTTATGACCGCCTGCTTTCCATGTGCGTCCCGGTACGCTTTACCGGCGACAACTTCCGGCAGGAAACCGCCAAGCGGAAAATGGAGAGCATGAAGAAACTGATTACCGACTGAAAGGAGTATTGCCTATGGCAGATAACAAGCAGCACGACACCCGCACCACCCGCCGCCCTGACTGTGTGACGGAAATCCGCATGGGCAATTCCGTCCTTGTCGTGTCCGGCTATTTCAAGAAAGACACCACAACCACAGCCGCCGACAAAATGGCGCGGGTACTGGAAGCGGAAGCCGCTGCTACACAGGAGCCGACTTATCCGGCGTGAACCGGGGCATGGAAAAGCGGCCATGCCAGGGAGCATGACCGCTGGAACGAAAATCGGAAGTGCTTTAGCAATTCTTAATCTCATTCTCTATAAAATAATTTGCAATTTCAAAGGCTTTTATTCTTCTCTTTGCCAATGTGATTTGTGATTTATAACGCTCGGAATTATCCTTTGATTCAAATGTTTTTACTGTTTCTCTTAGCTTGTGCAGAGTTGAATCAATTTGCCTTTTGGCCGCGGTTAATTCATCTATTGTATACTTCATGTTTTCTCCTTTAACTTCTGATTTTTTTGTTAAATCAGAGTATACCACGGAGTTATGAACTTTTCTACTGCAAATATGGGACGACAACCCATACCATAAAAATCGGAAAATTGAAAAGCTGTAAAGAAGCAAATTTAACGCTTTTGCCGCTGTACAGCCCCCGCCGTTCCGTGGTACAATGAAACCACGGAATAGTGGGGCTGGCTGTCGGAAACGGAGGATTTTATGTTAAGACAAGCCACCCAAAACCTCATTACCGCCCTTTATCCGAGATTGTCCCACGAGGATGAATTGCAAGGCGAGAGTAATTCCATATCGAACCAAAAAAGGATACTCGAAACCTACGCAAAACAGAACGGCTTTACCAATCTGCGCTGGTACACCGACGACGGTTTTTCCGGCGCGAACTTCCAGCGGCCCGGATTTCAAGCCATGCTTGCGGACATTGAAGCCGGGAAAGTGGGTACGGTCATCGTCAAGGACATGAGCCGGTTAGGGCGAAACTACTTGCAGGTAGGGTTTTACACGGAAATGCTGTTCCCTCAAAAGGGTGTGCGTTTTATCGCTGTCAACGATAATGTGGACAGTGCCAGCGAGGGCATGGACAACGATTTTACCCCGCTGCGAAATCTGTTCAATGAATGGCTGGTGAGAGATACGAGCAAGAAAATCAAGGCAGTGAAAAAGTCAAAAGGCATGAGCGGCAAGCCTGTTACCAGCAAGCCGGTTTACGGCTATGTGATGGACGAGGACGAGAATTTTATTATAGACGAGGAAGCCGCCCCGGTGGTGCAGCAGATTTACCAGCTTTGCCTTGCCGGGAACGGCCCGACCAAGATTGCCCGTATGCTGACGGAGCAGCAAATCCCCACGCCGGGGACGCTGGAATATCAGCGGACAGGCAGCACCCGCCGTTATCACCCAGGCTATGAGTGCAAATGGGCGACCAACACCGTCGTTCATATCCTCGAAAACCGAGAGTACACCGGATGTCTGGTGAACTTCAAAACGGAAAAGCCTTCTTATAAGGTCAAGCACAGCATAGAGAACCCCGTCGAGAAGCAGGCCATTTTCGAGAACCACCATGAGCCGATCATCGACAAGGAAACATGGGAACGGGTGCAGGAGTTACGCAAACAGCGCAAACGCCCGAACCGCTACGATGAAGTGGGGCTGTTCTCCGGGATTTTGTTCTGCGCCGACTGCGGCCATGTGCTGTATCAGCAGCGGTATCAGAACAAAGACCGCAAACAGGACTGCTACATCTGCGGCAGCTACAAGAAGCGCACCCGCAACTGTACGGCGCACTTTATCCGCACCGATCTGTTGACCGCTGGTGTCCTGGCAAATCTCCGGCAAGTGACCGAATACGCAGCCAAGCATGAGAGCCGGTTTGTGAAACTACTTGTCCAGCAGAACGAGATCGGCGGCAAGCGAAAGACCGCCGCAGCCATCAAGCAGCTTGAACAGGCGCAGGAACGCATTTCTGAAATCAGCCGCATTATCAAGCGGCTGTATGAGGACAATGTAAACGGCAAAATCAGCGATGAGCGTTTCATGGAACTGTCGGCTGACTACGAAGCCGAGCAAGCGGAGCTGAAAAAGAGAGCCGCCGCCCTGCAAGCCGAACTGGACAAGTCACAGGCAGCTACCGTCAACGCCGAGAAATTTATGGGCATTGTCCGCAAGCACCTTGCCTTTGAAGAACTGACCCCCACTCTCTTGCGGGAAATGATCGAGAAAATTGTGGTGCATGAGTGCAGCTATGATGAGAACGGCACCCGCAGGCAGGACATTGAGATTTATTACAGCTTTGTCGGCAAGATTGACTTGCCCGAATAACCGCCCGACCTATCCGACACAATGGCCAAGTGTCGGATAGGAACGGCAAAATTTTTTGCACTTCTATTGCTTCTTTATCACACATAAGCAAAGAGCCAGGGAATCAAGCAGCTCATGGCAGGAGCAGGAATCATGCTGCTGGGAACTACCCTGATTCCCCAGCTGGCAACACTTTTCGGTTAATGGAGTAATGGATGAACACCATTATCGAACGAATCACGGAAGCCATCAAGGAGATCCTCATCGGGATGATCCAGAATGGTCTGGAAGGGATGTTTGTGGAGGTCAATGATAAGGTGGGAACGATTGCCAGTCAGGTCGGGCAGACCCCGCAGGGATGGAATGCAGGGGTATTTAACCTCATCCAGAATCTGTCCCAGACGGTGATCGTGCCCATCGCTGGTCTGATTATCACGTTCGTGCTTTGTTATGAGCTGATCACGATGGTCACACAGAAGAATAACTTCCATGAGTTTGAAACTTATAACATTTTCCTCTGGATTTTTAAGGCATATGTGGCGATTTACCTTGTGACGAACACTTTTAATATCACAATGGCGGTATTTGATGTGGGGCAGCACATCGTAAATGGTGCAGCCGGTGTGATCTCCGGAAGTACGGCGGTGGATGCTTCTGCCGCCATTGCTACCCTTACGGAATCTCTGGAAGAAATGGAGATCGGGGAACTGTTTTTACTGGCAATGGAAACACTTCTTATCAGCCTTACCATGAGTATCCTTTCCGTGATTATCACGGTGATCATGTATGGCAGGATGATTGAGATCTATCTTTATACTTCCGTGGCACCGATCCCGTTTGCCACCATGACCAATAAGGAATGGGGCAATATCGGGAACAACTATCTGAAAGGCTTGTTCGCCCTGGCATTTCAGGGATTCTTCATGCTGGTCTGTGTCGGTATTTATTCCGTATTGGTCAATGCGATGACCATATCCACGAACCTGCATGGGGCAATGTTTTCAGTGGCGGCATATACGGTCGTACTGGCATTTTCACTGTTTAAGACCGGAAGCCTCAGTAAATCAATATTCAATGCCCACTGATGGGCAGGAAAAGAAAGGAGTACTACCTATGGCGTATGTACCAGTACCCAAAGACCTTACAAAGGTCAAAACAAAAGTAGCATTGAACCTGACAAAGCGGCAGCTGATCTTTTTTTCGCTAGCCGCAGTAGTGGGAGTCCCGTTATACCTGCTGGCAAAGAAACCCCTTGGTTCCAGTGTGTCAGCGATCCTTATGGTAACTGTCATGTTGCCATTTTTCTTTATGGCAATGTATGAAAAAGACGGTCTCCCTTTTGAAAAAGTGATGGGAAATATCATCCGCCAGAAATTCCTCTGTCCGGCGAAACGTCCGTACAAGACGGAGAATTTCTATCAGGCGGTGGATTCCCTCGTAAAGAAGGAGGGCGTGCCAGATGGCAAAAAAGAAGAAACAGGCACAGCAGCAGTGCCTGGAAGCGGCGGCAAGAAAAAACCGTCAGGAAAGAAGAAAAAGAAACGACAAAAAGGAAAGGGAAAAGGAAAAGCTTAGGAAGAAACAGGAAAAAGAAAGGAAACGGCAGAAGAACATTCCCCATACTGCCCAGCAGAGCATCCCATACCAGCGGATGTTTGCGGATGGCATCTGCCAGGTATCGAAGAACTTTTTTTCCAAAACCGTACAGTTTTACGATATCAATTACCAGCTTGCCCTGAATGAGGATAAGACCACAATCTTTGAGAATTACTGTGATTTCCTGAATTACTTTGACTCTTCCATCAGTGTGCAGCTGTCGTTTATCAACCAGCAGGTGGATGTGGCAGAGTTTGAAAAGAGCATTGATATCCCGGACCAGAACGATGATTTCAATGAGATCCGGGAAGAATACCGGACGATGTTAAAGAACCAGTTGTCCAAAGGAAATAATGGTCTGGTGAAAACGAAATATATCACGTTCGGGATTGAAGCGGAGAGCTTAAAAGTGGCAAGACCGAGGCTTGAACGGATTGAGGCAGATATCCTCAACAACTTCAAAGTGCTTGGGGCACAGGCTCATCCATTGAACGGGGTGGAGCGTCTTGAGATCATGTACCATGTGTTCAACCAGGACCGGATCGAGCCGTTCCGGTTCAATTATAAGATGCTTCCGCAGACGGGGCTTAAGACAAAGGATTTTATCGCACCGACATCCTTTAACTTCTCAAAGAATTCTTCATTTATGATGGGAAAGACACTGGGAAGCGTCAGCTACCTGCAGATCCTCGCACCGGAACTGACCGACCGTATGCTGGCGGATTTTCTGGATGTGGATGAGAGCATTAATGTGAATATCCATATCCAGTCCATTGACCAGACCTCTGCCATCAAGATGATCAAGAGTAAAATCTCTGACCTGGACAAGATGAAGATTGAGGAGCAGAAGCGGGCAGTACGCTCAGGTTATGACATGGATGTGCTGCCGTCCGACCTTGTGACTTATGGGGAAGAAGCGAAAAATCTTCTGGAAGACCTGCAGTCCAGGAATGAGAGGATGTTCCTTGTCACCGTCCTTGTGATGAATACGGCAAAGAAAAGGCAGAAACTGGACAACAACATTTTCCAGGTGCAGGGCATCGCACAGAAATATAACTGTTCCCTGCGTCCTTTGGATTATCAGCAGGAAGCGGGGCTGATGTCCTGTATCCCGTTGGGAGTAAACAGAATCGAGATCCAGCGTGGGCTTACCACCTCGGCAACAGCGATCTTTGTTCCATTCACGACACAGGAACTGTTCCAGGAAGGGGAAGCCCTTTATTATGGTCTGAATGCATTGTCCAACAACATGATCATGGTAGACAGGAAAAGGTTAAAGAACCCTAACGGATTAATCTTAGGTACACCGGGTTCCGGTAAATCCTTCTCGGCAAAAAGGGAGATTACCAACTGCTTCCTCATTACGGAAGATGACATTATCATCTGCGACCCGGAAGCAGAGTATTACCCGCTGGTGCAGGCACTGCATGGGCAGGTAGTCCGTATCTCACCGGTATCGACCCAGTATATCAACCCGATGGACTTAAACCTTAACTATTCCGAGGAGGATAATCCGTTATCACTGAAATCGGATTTTATTTTGTCTCTTTGTGAGCTGATCGTGGGAGGAAAGAACGGTTTGGAACCGGTGGAAAAGACCATCATTGACCGGTGTGTGCGTCTTGTGTACCAGGAATATCTTTCCGATCCGGTGCCGGAGAAGATGCCGATCCTTCAGGATCTGTATGACCTGCTCCGGGGGCAGGATGAACCGGAGGCACAGCGGCTGGCAACCGCACTGGAAATTTACGTTACCGGTTCATTGAATGTGTTCAACCACCGGACAAACGTGGATATCAATAGCCGGATCATCTGCTTTGACATTAAGGAGTTGGGAAAACAGCTGAAAAAGATCGGGATGCTCATCGTCCAGGACCAGGTTTGGAACAGGGTAACGGTCAACCGTTCCGCCCATAAATCGACCCGGTACTATGTTGATGAATTCCATCTGCTTTTGAAGGAAGAGCAGACGGCAGCCTACAGTGTGGAGATCTGGAAGAGGTTCCGTAAATGGGGAGGTATCCCGACCGGTATCACCCAGAATATCAAAGACCTTCTGGCAAGCCGTGAGATTGAGAATATTTTTGGTGCGACACGTTGACGCACAAACATCGCTCTATGAGGGTAAAACTTCATAGACTTATGGCCATGCGATGCTAAAATCGTCGGGCTTACTTCCATACGAGGTAAGCAACAACTGATAATTCGAAAGGTAGAATGATGGGGTAACGCCCTGAAATGCCTTCTCTGATACTTCGACCGGCTCTGACTGTAATGGTTGGGGTCTGGAGCTCGATAAAGTCGGCGGAAGTCTGCCGAAACAGTGTAGAAATACAGCTGTCGAAAGTGCGGTAGAGGTACCGTATGCAGATGACACGTCGGGAGTCTATAAAATATCTATGGTGAGAATGTCCACGACGGACTGACGAAAACCGCGAATGTACGGGTCTAGATGTTTACCATATAGAAATGTATGGACACTTAATTGTGGGTCAGTGCGGTGTAGTAAGAATCGAAAATATGAAACTCCGTATTGTGTTATAGGCACAATCAAGCTGACAGGACTATAGCGGACACCTAAGGATATATGCACAGATAGAATTATCGGAACGTGGAAAGGTACAGAGTTGCTCATAAGCAATCTGCGGACGAATCATATAAGCCGCTTAATCTGTGCTGAAAAGCGAAGCTCGAACCTATGACAGCCCTACGAAAAAGGCGGGCTCGAGGAATGGGCTTTAGTCGGTTAGAAACAATTATTGTCATTCAATCTTATAAGGATTACGAGTATGACAAAAAGGGACACTTTCCCAAGAAAGGAGAGTGATGCCTTATGACCATGAAAAAGAAAAAGCAACTGCTATGTGAAGATAATCTGCGTCACAACGAGTATTACGGAATGCAGAATACGATTGATAATCTATACCAGGCAAGTTTGAACGGAGAAGTTTTCACAGATTTAATGTCTGTCATCCTTCAAAGGGAAAACATTCTTCTAGCGTACAGAAATATCAAGAAAAATACAGGAAGTAAAACAAATGGCACAGACAATCTCACAATCGAGGACATCGGAAGATGCTCCCCCGATGAAGTTGTTGAAAAAGTTAGATTTATTATTAATGGAAGTGAACATGGGTATCGCCCAAAACCTGTAAGGCGTAAGGAGATACCAAAACCATACGACCCAAGTAAGACAAGACCCCTAGGGATCCCATGTATTTGGGACAGGCTTGTTCAACAATGTATCAAACAGGTAATGGAACCCGTTTGTGAAGCTAAGTTCAGCAAGAACAGCTATGGATTCAGACCGAACCATTCGGTAGAGAATGCCATAGCAAGAAGTTATCAGCTGCTTCAACATGCCAATCTTCACTATGTCATTGAATTCGATATAAAAGGATTCTTTGATAATGTGAATCACGCCAAGCTGATACGACAGATATGGGCTATGGGTATTCATGACAAGAAGTTGATTTTTGTCATAAGACGAATTCTCAAAGCACCTATCAAACTGGAGGACGGGACTTTTATCACGCCCGACAAAGGAACCCCACAGGGAGGTATCATATCGCCACTCCTGGCTAATATCGTGCTTAACGAATTAGACCACTGGGTAGAAAGTCAATGGCAATGGTGTCCGATTTGCAAACGGAATACCAGACCCGACAATGGCTATCGACAGGCTAAGAAATCTAACCTGAAGGAAATGTTCATTGTCCGCTATGCAGATGATTTTCGAATCTTTTGCAGGACTAAGGACTCTGCTGAACGCACCAAATGTGCAGTCACTCTGTGGCTGAAAGAAAGGCTCAAACTGGAAATTTCTGAAAAGAAAACGAGGATTGTAAATGTAAGAAATCATTATTCTGATTTTCTCGGATTCAAAATGAAAGTGCACAGGAAGGGCAACAAACTCGTGGTTATATCTCATATCGCAGATAAAAATCTGGAGCACAAAAGGGAGAAGCTAAAAGAACAGGCAAAGAGAATTGTTCACCCTCGCAAAATATATGGCGAACAGGGTGAAATCAGACTCTATAACAGTATGGTCACTGGCATGCAGAATTACTACTGTATTGCCACACATGTTAATCATGATTGTGCTTCCCTTAACCGCACAGTCATGACCTTGCTGACAAACAGGCTTAGCACTCGCACAGGCAACCGCCTTGTGAAAACAGGGCGAGAGCTTACGGAGTTTGAAAAAGCCCGTTTTGGTAAATCCAAAATGATGCGATATGTCGCTGGTACGAATGAGCCCGTGTATCCAATAGGATACACACAGCACAAAAATCCGCTTTTCCGTAAGAAGAGCTGGAATTATTACACTCCCGAAGGACGTGAAGGTATTCACAACTGTCTGAGAATCAACATCCCTATGATGCTGGCTCTCATGCGTCAACCAGTCTATTCCAATAGTGCGGAATACGCAGACAATCGAATATCTCTCTTTTCAGCCCAATGGGGAAAATGTGCTATAACCGGTGTTGAATTCTCCTCTGTTGGGGAAATTCATTGCCATCATAAGTTACCTCGACATTTAGGCGGTACGGATGCCTATGAGAATCTTATTCTCATAAAGAATTCCGTCCATAAGCTCATTCATGCTTCAAAAGCGGAAACTATTTACAAATATATGGATTTACTACAGCTAGATAACAAACAGCTTATAAAGGTTAACCACCTTCGTGAGTTGGCTTCCATGCAACCTATTTAATCTTATTTCAACTACTACAGTTTTTATTCTATTCAAAGGTTGATTGTTTAGACAATGAAAAATACTAACCGATGGAACGCCGTGTGCGGTGAAAGTCGCATGCACGGTGTGGAGTGGGGGAAAAGCCCGAGATGATATCAGAGGCTTACCTATCACTATAAAACTCGGATTTCATTTATATGCTCAACCAGGCATCCGGTGACCGGCAGATCCTGGCAAAGCAGCTGAACATTTCACCGACCCAGCTGTCCTATGTGACGAACAGCAATGAAGGTGAGGGGCTTTTGTTCTATGGAAATGTCATCATCCCGTTTGTGGACAGGTTCCCGAAGAACAGGTTGTATCAGCTATTAACGACCCGCCCGGAAGAGACGGGAGATCAGGCATAGGAGGAAAAACGATGCACGTATTAGCATATTTTCTGACATTTACGGCAGGCATGGTATGTGGTCTGGTTCTTACTTGTATCGTGCAGGCAGGGAAAAAATGAAGGAGGTAACAGATGGCAGAACAGAGAATGAAAGCCAGGGAGAAAACCGTCCAGAAGATGACAAAGGATGGTCTGGTGGAAGAAAACCTGGCAGATAAATCCACTGTTCGTGTCAGCAGCCGTACCCGGGATGTGCAGATGTCAAATAAGGATACCGGAAAAGGGCTGGACCTTTCCAACCGGCGGGGGACGAAAGAGGACAGTACGGATCCGGCCAGGCATTCTGTGCAGAATTCCAGGGATGCACCGGCAAAGGCACAGACAGTAGATAAAGCAAAAGCACGGAAAATGATACAGGAACAGGCAGAGGGCAGTGTCGGTTCCAAACTGTCACTGGAAGAGAAGAAAAACGGCAGTGGGAAACTTCAGGAGAAGCATACAGACCTTGCCCAGTCAAGGGGAGATGCGAGAAAGAGACAGACCGGAGGAAGTAAAAAGCCGGGGCAGAAGCAGAGGCTGAAGTTTGCTTATGAGGAAACAGCGGAGGCAGTCAAAGATGGCGATTCTTCCGCTAAACTGAACCGGATGGATGCGGACGGGGTAAATTTCCGCCATGATGCCCAGAAGAAGCGAAACCAGAAGCTTGTCCACACGGAGGCAGAAAAGAAAAACGCACCAAAGAAGCATTCCATGAAAGAAAAGGTCTATCAGGAAAATGCAGAAAGTGCAGGGGCGAAAAAGAAAAGCCGGCTGAAATTTGAAGGGGAAAGCACCAAAGATGCTTCCCTTGTCAAAAAGGCAGGCACCGCTGTGGCAGTATCCGTCCACCGCCAGGTCAGAAAAAATGATGATGGCAATGCAGCGGTGGAAGGCGCAAACAGTTTAGCTGAAGGTTCAGAGGGGCTTTACCATCTGGAACAGCAAAGTGCCAGAAGGCGGAATCGGAGAAAAAGCCGGTCGAGTGCTTATCAGGCAAAGAAAACAGCACAGGCTGCGGCAGAGTCTTCTGTAAATCAGGAACGGTCTTATTTGAAGAAGCTGATCCAGAAACAACGGATCAAAAAGGAATATGCCAAAGCAAAACAGAGTGAGCAGGCAATGGGGACTGCAGCGGTCGGCACGATTGACTATATCAAGAAGATCGGTGGCAAAGTTACCAACTTTTTCAAGGAACACCGGAAGGTTTATATCAGCATCGCAGCCCTGATCGGGATGATGTTCCTCATCATGACCAGTGTAACGTCCTGTTCCTCGGCATTTATGCAGAGCCTGATCAATTATACCGGAACCAGTTATATCTCTTCGGATGAGGCAATCCGGCAGGCAGACCTTTACTACACACAGCTGGAAGCAAACCTGCAGGAGAGGATCAACCAGCTGGAAGCGGAAGAGCCTAGGCATGACGAATACCGGTACAATATCGGACCGATTGAGCATGACCCGTTTGTTTTAATCAGCTACCTGTCTGCCAAATATGAAGAGTTTACCTTTGAGCAGGTCAAGCCGGAACTGGACAGGCTGTTTGCACTCCAGTACCAGCTGGAGACAGAAGCTGTGAATGAAACGGTGACGGAGACAACGACAGTCCGGGTAGGGGAATCCCTTGGAAATGTTGTGACGAGCGGTTACTGCAACTGCCCGATCTGCTGTGGCATATGGTCAGGAGGACCGACGGCATCCGGGGTATACCCGACAGCGAACCATACCCTTGCGGTAGATGCGTCCAACCCATTTGTTCCAATGGGGACAAAAGTGGTCATGAATGGTGTGGAATACACGGTAGAAGACACCGGGGCATTTGCCCGTTACGGGGTCCAGTTTGATGTGTATTATGACAGCCACTCGGCGGCATCCGCACATGGGCACCAGACCTGGGAATGCTTCCTTGCAGATGCGAATGGAAGCCGGGAGGTTGAAGTGACAAGGACCAGGGATGTGGATGTGCTGAATGTAACCTTAAATTCCAGCAGCCTGATGGGCATCTGTCAGAGCCGTCTGGGGATTTTCCAGAGAGAACTGTTTTCAGCCTACAATGAAACAAAAGGCAACCTGCAGATGTTCGGGACACCATTTGATTTCAACTGGTATTACAACGTGAGCAGCTATTATGGATACCGGATCCACCCAATCTCTGGTGCCAACCAGCTCCACAATGGAGTGGATATCGGAGTGCCGGAAGGTACGGAAGTACTGGCAGGGCTGACCGGTACGGTAACAACCTCTGCCTATAATGACAGCTACGGCAATTATGTGGTGATCAAAGACAGTAAAGGCTATGAACTACGGTATGCACATCTGAAAAGCAGAAGCGTTTCTTCTGGGGCTGCCATTACCAAAGGGGATGTGATAGGGCTTGCAGGAAATACCGGCAATTCCACAGGAAGCCATCTCCACATGGAACTTCTCAAAAACGGGGAACGGATGAACCCGATCTTCTATTTGGAAACAGGGGAAGGAACCATTTTTGGTGGAAATGAGTACACCAGTGAAGCGGCACAGAGGCTTCTTCAGGAAGCAGCCAGATATCTGGGAACCCCGTATGTATGGGGCGGATATTCCCCAAGCGGGTTTGACTGTTCCGGATTTGTAAGCTACTGCCTGACCCATTCAGGGGTAAGGAATACCGGAAGGCTGACTGCCCAGGGACTTTATGATATCTGTACACCGGTATCAGAGTCTGATGTCCAGCCGGGAGATCTAATTTTCTTTACCGGAACCTATGATGCAGGTGTGCCGGTAACGCATATCGGTATCTATGTAGGCGGTGGGCAGATGATCCACTGCGGGCATCCGGTACAGTACACATCCATTTATTCATCCTACTGGCAGAGCCATTTTTATGGATTTGGAAGATGGTAAAAAAGGGCGGTGGTCATGCCGCACGGAAAGGAGCAGTATGAAGAGCCTTGAAAAAGCAGTTGCCGATTACGAAAAGGCAAAGGAAAAAATGGAGGCATCCAGGGCACGGTATGAAGCAGACCTGAAGCGGTTTAAGGCTGCAGAAGCGGCAAAGACAGAAGCTGAGAATTTGGAGATCGTGCGGATCATCCGTGGCATGGATATGACCATACCGGAACTGAATGCGTTCCGGGAGAGAATGAAAACAGAACTGCCGACACTGGCAGGATTCCAGAAGGAGGAAACAAGAGCTGATGATGAATTTAGAGAAAATGAAAGAACAGAGGGCACCGGGGAAGCACAGGAAATGGGGCAGTAACGTAAAAAGAGGCGTTTTTGCAATTACCACATTTTTATGTATGGCAACCCCATTTTTTTCTGCCCGGAGCATTTATGCGGCGGAGAGCACAAACCCTGCCATCGCCATTGAAAAGCCGGACGGGTGGAAACAGGGAGAGACTTCTGTTTCCATTACTGTAGATGCCAGCCAGATGGGGGAAGGCTTTAAAGTCGCAAAAATCGAAGCAAAGGCTGGGAAAGATGGGAGCTGGCAGGACGTTACGGAGTCCAGAAGCATTACCATCAACGGAAACCAGACAGTCTATGTGCGGGTGACGGATGCAGAAGGGACGGTGTATGAACAGAACCGTTCCATCCGCTGTTATGATACGGAAAAGCCAACGCTTTCTGCCTCCCTTACGGATGGTGTGCTGACCATCCAGGGAAATGATGCGGTATCCGGGATCTCTGCGGTAACTGTCAACGGTACTACCTATACGGACCTTTCGGATGGAAAACTGAAGGTCCAGCTTACACAGAAAGACTTTACCACAAAGCAGATCGAGATCACGGTGACGGATGGTGCCGGGAATACATCCGATAAGTACACCCTCCAGAACCCGTATTATGAATGGGCGGTACGTCAGGCACAACAGCAAAGTACAGCGAACAGCGATATGAGTACCACTGGCAGTGCTGCCACAACGGAAGAAACGGCCACATCCCCGCTTCCGCAGGATGCACAGGCATCAGAACCGACGGAGGCAAGGGGAACCGTGGATGAACGTACTGTGACGGGGATTGAAGAAGAACTGGCAGCAACCGGGGAAGATGCAGAAAATATTACCCAGACAGCAACGGAAGGGACGAAAGAGTTTTACACCATTTCCACCAAAAGCGGGAAGGTGTTTTATCTGGTCATTGATAATTCCAAGTCGCAGGACAATGTGTATTTCCTGACGGAAGTCAGTGAAAAAGACCTGATGAACTTCACCCTATCCGATACGGTAACTCTTCCGGAAGTGGATACCGTGTATGCAGAACCGGAAACAGAGGAACCGGAGCCGACGCAGGAAGCGGAAGAGGAAGAACCGGAAACAGAGGAAGTGCAGATGCCGGAGGATAAATCCCCGGTGGGTTCCTATCTTCTGATCGGTCTGGTAGCTGCCGGTGCTTTAGGTGCCGGATATTACTTCAAGGTCTATAAGCCGAAGCATGAATATGATGATGAGGATGAATATGAGGACGATGAGACCGAAGAAGAGGAAGAACCTGCGGAACCGGATGATGCGGAAGAAGAGACACTTCCGGATGAAGAGGATCCAGAGGAAGTCCTGGATGATGAGGAGGAATCATAATGGGGTGTTTGGATGCAGATGAAAAAATATCCGGTTATTTATGCAGATCCGCCGTGGCAGTACCGTGTGTATTCTAAAAAAGGATTAGGGCGGAGTGCAGAGAGCCATTACCCCACAATGGGGATTGATGAGATCCGTGCCCTGCCGGTGGCTAAGATTGCAGAAAAGGACTGTGCCCTGTTTTTGTGGGTGACGATCCCGTGCCTGCTGGAAGGGCTTTCCGTCTTGCAGGCATGGGGATTCCAGTATAAGACTATTGCTTTTGTCTGGATCAAGCAGAATAAGAAAGCGGACAGCCTGTTCTGGGGAATGGGGTACTGGACAAGGAGCAATGCCGAATTCTGTATCCTGGCAACCAGAGGTTCACCGAAACGGCAGTCTGCCAGAGTCCATCAGGTGATTGTATCCCACATCGAGGAACACAGCAAAAAGCCGCAGGAAGCAAGGGAGAGGATCGTGCAGCTGATGGGGGATGTTCCCCGCATTGAGCTGTTTGCCAGGCAGAAGACGCCCGGATGGGATGTCTGGGGGAATGAAGTCGAATCCGATATTGAAATGGAGAGCAGAAAGGAAGAGTGAGATGAAGTTAGTAATAGCAGAAAAGCCGTCTGTTGCGATGGCTCTGGCAAAGGTGGCTGGAGCCAGAGAACGGAAGGACGGATATGTGGAGGGAAAAGAGTATCTGGTTTCGTGGTGTGTCGGGCATCTGATAGCATTATGTGACGCATCGGAATATGATGAACGTTACAAAAAATGGAGATATGAAGACCTCCCGATTATACCGGAAGAATGGAAAAGGAAAGTCATTGACGGGACAAAGAAGCAGTTCCAGATTTTAAAGAAACTGATGAACAGCAAAGAAGTGGATGAGGTCATCTGTGCCACAGATGCCGGAAGGGAAGGGGAGTTGATCTTCCGTTTCGTCTATGAGCAGGCAGGATGCAAAAAGCCGGTCAAAAGGCTCTGGATCTCATCCATGGAAGAGCGTGCAATTAAAGAAGGGTTTGCATCGTTGAAAGACGGTTCGTGTTATGAAGACCTTTATCAGTCAGCCTTATGCAGGGCAAAAGCAGACTGGCTGGTGGGGATCAATGCGAGCCGTCTTTTCTCTGTCCTTTATAACCAGAACCTGAAAGTGGGCAGGGTGCAGACCCCGACCCTTGCCATGATCGTGGACAGGAACCAGAAGGTGAAGGAGTTTGTAAAAGAAAAATACTATGTAGCCCACTTAACATTCGGGGAGTTTGATGCTGTTTCCGGTCATTTCCAGAAAAAAGAGGAAGCAGACAAGGTGGCTTCGGACTGTAAGGAACGCATGTGTCAGGTGGAGAAAGAAGATATCCAGACAAAGACGGTCAGACCTCCGAAACTGTATGACCTGACGTCGTTGCAGAGGGATGCCAACCGGATCTTTGGTTATACGGCACAGCAGACGCTGGACGCAGTGCAGGAGATGTATGAAAAGAAGCTGGTGACGTATCCCAGGACAGACAGCCAGTATCTGACGGATGAGATGGGGGACAGTACCAGAAAGCTCATTCAGGTGCTGTTATCCAGGATGCCTTTCGCAGAGGGGATTGCGTATGAACCAGAGGTCTCCAAAGTACTGAACTCCAAAAAGGTTTCAGACCATCATGCAATTATCCCTACTTCGGAAGTGGAGAAAGCAGACCTTCAGAAGCTGAAAGAAAAGGAGAGGAACATCCTGTATCTGATCAGTGCCAGAGTACTCACTGCAACAGAGGATTCCTATATTTATGAGACCCATAAGTGCCAGCTGACCTGCAACTTCCATACGTTTTATTTCAATGCAAGGAAGACAAAACAGGAAGGGTTCCAGGCGATAGAGAAGAAACTGAAACAGTTTCTTGGTGTCAGGGAACCGGAGCAGGAAGCAGAGTTTGACCTTTACCTTGGAAGGAATATCGGTCCGTGCAGCACTTCTGTTTCAGAAAACTTTACCCAGCCTCCCCGCCAGTATACAGAAGATACTCTTCTGGCGGCGATGGAGAGGGCAGGCAATGAAGATCTGACAGAGGATACGGAAAAGAAAGGTCTGGGAACACCGGCAACGAGAGCCGGGATCATTGAAAAACTCATCCAGTCCGGTTTTGTAAAACGGGAAAAGAAGAATCTGGTGCCGACAGATGCAGGGAATGTACTGGTTACAGTCCTTCCGGATGAGATTAAGTCCCCGAAGATGACAGCAGAGTGGGAGATGGCATTAAACCATATTGCACAGGGGACAGAGACGGCAGAGCATTTCCTGAATGGGATTACAGATATGCTGGGAGAACTGATTTCCCGTTACCATTCGATTTCAGAGGAGGAGAGCAGCCGTTTTCCGGGAACAGCAAGGGGAGAAGTGATCGGGAAATGCCCGGTCTGCGGCAGTGATGTGAGGGAAGGTAAGAAGAATTATTACTGTACCGGGCAGGAATGCCGCTTTTCCTTGTGGAAAGATGACCATTTCCTTGCAAGCCAGGGAAAAAAGATGGACAAAGCAACGGCAAAAAAATTCCTGAAGAAAGGCAAAGTCCATTACAAAGACCTGGTATCGAAAAGAACCGGGAAAAGTTATGAAGCTACTGTTGAAATGGTAGCCGATGGTGAGGGAAAAGCACAGTTTAACCTGCATTTTCCCCAGCGGTAGTTAGGAATCAGGCAGCCAGAAGGCTGTCTGTTTTCATATAAAATAATGAAAGAGAGGACATGATCTATGAGAAGAACAGGACATTTAAGGAGACTCGTATCCGGATTTCTGGCAGGGATGACGCTGTTATCCACGGTGTTATCGCCCATGACAGCCTATGCGGCAGAACCCAAAGCGGAAGAAAAGCCACCCCTTTATGAAGAGGTCAAGGACCTGCTGGACGAAGACGAGGTGGTAAAAGCCAAAGATTATGAAATTACTGTTGGCAGTGAATTTGATGTCACCTGTGATTTTACCGGGCTTGAGATCAAAGATGACAAAAAAGTAAAAGTTACTTTTGAAGAAGCTAAGAATGAAGAGGGTAAGGATTTTGCTTTAGACCACGCAGACAGTTATAAAGCTGTCTATTATGTGGAGCCGGTCAATGAAGCACATCCGAAGTACCAGATCAGCAGAAACCTGATCGTAAAAGAGGCGGAAACAGAGGTGCAGGCTGCTTCTGAAGGAGGCGGTGAAGATGCTGGTTCCGGCGGTACAGAGGAAGCGGCAGATGACGGGGAGGCAGACTCGCAGACGTTATCTGTAGAAGAGAGTGAGACTGCAGAAACGGAAATTTCCACGGAGACGGAAGCTTCCACAGAACCAGTCACAGAGGCTGAATCAGAAATGGAAACTGAAACAGTAGAAAGCTCCGAAGTCCTTCCGGAAGAGGAACTGGATGAAGCACTGGAAGAGAGCGAAGAGCAGGAAACCGTTGACCCGGAGACAGGGCTTTCCGTATCTGATGTACTGGAACAGGGCGAAGAACAGGGAATTGATATGCTGAGCCTGGAAGAAGGCGAGACAGTACAGTTTCAGGCACAGGCACTGTTTGCAAGTGCCAGATCCACGACCTCCGTCAGTGTAACCAGAGGGGCATATTACTATTATGCAGATTATGGTCTGGGTTCTTATCTGACCGCACCTTATACCGTAAAATTTGGTGATGTTACTGCAACTGCCTATTGCGTACAGCCGTCCAAGCCGGGACCGGGGGATGGAACTTATACGATCACAAAGCTCAGTGACGGAAAGACTTTAGCGAAAGTCTGCTATTACGGTACAAAAGCCAGCGGGGATGAGGGATTTTTTGCAGAAAAGCATCCGGATTTCTCTACCGGAAAGCGTTTTATCATTACCCATCTGGCAGCTGCGTATGCAAATGGAAGCAGTGATGCCTTTTCCGGCACCAACTCTACCGGAAAGTCACTGGCTATGGAACTCTATAACTACTGTGTGAGCCAGCCGGAGATCCCGGATGTGGCAATGTCATTTTCCAATGCGAAGGTAAAAGCCTATATTGACGGCAATTCCCAGAGAACGGAAGAGATCACCTTTAAGGCAGATGTGCTTCAGACCATTACGATGAAACTTCCATCCGGCGTGAAATTCCACAATGTTTCAACCGGAAAGACCAGTGCGGCAGGTGCAAGCGTAGAAGTGTCCGGCGGCACAAAGTTCTATCTTTCCGCACCTCTGACACAGGCAGAGGATGTCAGCGGTTCCTGGTCTGTGACCATGAAAGGAAGCATTACCAAGGATTATTCCGCTTATAAGATCACCACAGGGTCCTCCACACAGGACCTGGCACTGGTATTTGGAGAAGGTGTCACAGATGAGAAATATGTGGATTTCAGTGTGGAATGGGTCAAGATGGCAAAGATTGAGATCGTGAAGAAGGATGCCGGAAGCAATGCGAAGGTAGCCGGTGCGGTCTATGGCATTTACAGTGATGAAGCAGGAAAAAAACTGATTGCAAAGATGCCTGCAACCGATGCCAATGGCGCATCCAGTATCACGATTGAAAAGACACAGAATACCGTATACCTGAAAGAGATTTCCGTACCGAACGGATATGTGCTGGATACCAAAGTCTATGGGATCAACCTGATCATCGGCGGAACCACAAAGAAGGACGTGACTGATAAGGAACAGTTTGCTGACCTGACTGTTTATAAGGAAGGGGAAGTGCTGACCGGTGCTTCTGTCACAGATTCCGGGGTGGTGTTCCAGTACACAAAACAGAGATTGAAAGGTGCTGTTTATAATGTGTATGCCGGAGCAGATATTAAAGCGGCAGATGGAAGAGTTATTTTCCAGAAGGGTGCCCTGGTAAAAGAGGGGCTGACCACCGGTGAGGATGGCAGTGCAACCCTTAAGAACCTGCATCTTGGCACTTACGTTGTAACAGAAACAAAAGCCCCGGCAGATTATGTGTGCAAAGGGGAATCCAAAACCGTCACTTTAAGCTATGCAGGGCAGAACGTGGAAGTGGCAGTAGGAAATGTGACCTTTGCCAATGACCGCCAGAAAGCCAGTGTATCTGTGCTGAAACAGGACGATACCACAAAGAACCCGCTGTCCGGAGGAATCTATGGACTGTATGCGGCGGAGGATATCGCTGACGTATCCGGGAATGTTGTGGTAAGAAAAGATACCCTGATTGAAAAAGCAACAACCGGAAACGATGGAAACGCTGTATATCAGGCAGACCTGCCGATCAACCACAGCTATTATGTGAAAGAGCTGCAGGCACCTGAAAACTACTTCCGAAACAGTGAGGATGTATTCTCTTTCAGATTTCAGTACACCAACGATAAACAGGCATCCGTCGCATTTACCCATACGTTTGAGAATGAACGTGTCAACGCAACGATCCATCTGGTCAAGAAGGATAAAGAGACCGGAAGGGATACACAGGGGGATGCAGTCTTTGAAGGTGCTGTTTACGGAGTGTATGCAAGGGAAAACATCATCCATCCGGATGGAAAAACCGGCATCCTTTATAAAGCAGGAAGCCAGGTAGCAACCATGACAGTTGATAAAAAAGGTGATGCTTCTGTAGAAGACCTGTACCTTGGAAAATACTACGTAAAAGAGATCACACCGCCGGTTGGCTACCTGATCGATGAGGGTGAGTATGACTTGGAATGCAGTTATGAGGGAGACCTAGTAAAGACTGTGGAGCGGAGTACAGAATCTTCGGAACAGGTCATGAAACAGCCGTTCCAGGTAATTAAAGCAGCGAACAATGGAAAGACAGATGCAGACCTGTTAAAAGGTGCCGGATTTACTGCTTATTTAAAGAGCAGTTTAAAGACGAATCCGGATGGCAGCTATGATTTTGCATCTGCCAAGCCGGTAGTGCTGACCGCAGATGGGAAAACAGAGATGTTTACCGATGCCAAAGGCTATGCCTGTAGCATCCCGCTTCCGTATGGTACTTACCTTGTGAAAGAAACAACAACACCGCACAATTATAAGCCGGTGGATGACTTTACTGTTACCATCAGTGAAAACCATCCGGATGAACCGCAGATCTGGCGGATCCTTCTGGATGATGAATTTAAAGCAAAGTTAAAGATCGTGAAGAAAGACGATGAAACAAAAAGACCGGTGCTGGTGGCAGGTACAGAATTTAAGATTTATGACCTGGACCATAAGAAATATGTGGAACAGGTTACGACTTACCCGATCACTGTTACCCACAAATCCTATTTCACAGACAGCCAGGGTTATTTGATCCTTCCGAACAATTTAAGCATCGGACATTACCGGATCGAGGAAGTGACAGCCCCGGACGGCTATACCTTAAACCAGAATTATGTGGAGATCGCAGTGGATTCCAATACTGCATACCAGATGGATTCTGTCAGCGGGGATGTGGTGATTGAAGTAGATTACGAAAACCATCCGGTCAAAGGAAAGCTGACTGTTTACAAAAAAGGTGAGATGCTTGCTGGATTTAACAAGGATTTCATTTACGAAGAGCAGTTCCTGAAGGATGCCGTCTTTGAAGTGTATGCGGCGGAGGATATTTACTCCCCGGATTATCAGAAAGACGCAGATGGAAACCGGATTGTAGTCTATGCAAAAGATACACTGGTGACTACGATCACAACCGGTGAGGATGGAATGGCAGTGGCTGAAAACCTTCCGCTTGGAGCTTACCGGGTGACAGAAAAAACAGCCCCGGAAGGGTTTGTGTTAAATCCGGAAGATTCAGAAGTTGTCTTTGTCTATGAAGACCAGGATACCCCAGTGGTAGACCAGGATGTGACCGTCGGTGATGAAAGACAGAATGTAGCAATTACGGTTGAAAAACAGGATGCGGAAAATGGTGCTGTTGTAGCAGGTGCCGTGTTTGGTATCTACAACAAAGAAGATATTACCGCAGATGGCAAAGTAATCGTTGAGGCAGACACCCTACTTCAGGAAATGACTTCAGATGAGAAGGGACAGGCGGGCTGTACACTGGATCTGCCGCTTGGAAGCTACTATGTGAAAGAGCTGAAAGCCTCGGCAGGATTCGTTTCCTCCAATGAAGTCCTGGAATTTGATGCTTCCTATCAGGGACAGGATGTGGAAACAGTTGTTTTGAAAGCTGTAAAGAAAAATCAGCCGACCACAGTGGAGATCACAAAATCGGACATTACCACTGGAACAGAACTGGATGGGGCAAGCCTGAAAGTGCTGGATAAAGATGGGAATGTTGTGGATGAATGGACTTCTGTTAAGGATGCCCCGCATGTGATCAAACGTCTGGTGGTAGGTGAGACTTACACACTCCGGGAAGAATTTGCACCGTATGGATACCTGAAAGCAACGGATATCACGTTTACTGTTGAGGATAACGGCGATGTCCAGAAGGTTGAAATGAAGGATGAAGTGCCGACCGGGCTTCTGATCATCAACAAAAAGGGTGAATTCCTGGATAAAGTAACGCTTCTGGATAACGCAAAAGGCACTGTGGAGCATCTGTTTGAGTATATCACCGGAAGCCTTACCGAAGTTACCTTTAACGTTTATGCTGCAGAAGATATCACAGCGGCTGATGGTGTCAGCGAAGACTACTTCAAAGCCGATGAACTGGTGGGAACCATTACCACAGATACCAATGGTATTGCACAGCTTGGGGATCTCCCGGTTGGAAAATACTATGTGAAAGAGGCAGAAACTGCCCATGGTTATGTGCTGGATGGGGAGCCTAAGTTTGTGGATTTAAGTTACCGTGATCAGGATACCCCGGTGGTAACGTATGATGAAGCATGGCAGAATAACCGCCAGAAAGTCAAAGTGACCGTCCTGAAAAAGGAAAAAGACACGGAGCGAGTACTGGCAGGCGGAATCTTCGGATTGTTTACAAAAGAAGATATCAAAAATGCCGGCGGCGATGTCCTGATGGAAGCAGATACGCTCATTGAGCTTAAGACTACCGATGAAAACGGTCAGATCACCTTTACGGCAGATCTGCCGGTAGACGGAAACTATTATGTGAAAGAGCTGTATGCCCCGGATGGTTTTGTGACCACCAATGAGGAACAGGATTTCACCTTTGAATATGCCGGTGCGGAGCAGGCAGAGGTAAGTTATGATTTTACCTTTGAAAATGAGGCAACAACCGTGGAACTGACAAAATCTGACCTGACAACAGGGGATGAACTCCCGGGTGCCCACCTGAAAGTGACCGATGAGGACGGCAATGTGGTGGATGAATGGGTATCTGCAGAAGAAGCCCATGTAATCAAAGAACTGGTAGTCGGCAAGACCTACACCATGACAGAAACCAAACCTGCAGATGGATATGTTACAGCAGAAAGCATCGAATTTACTATCGAGAATACTGCAGAGATCCAGAAGCATGAGATGAAGGACGATGTGACAAAGGTGCAGATTAGCAAAACGGATATCACCGGAGACCAGGAGATCCCGGGTGCGAAGCTGACGATCCTGGATGAAAATGACCAGGTAGTGGAAAGCTGGACTTCCACAGAGGAGCCGCATTATGTGGAGAAGCTGCCGATTGGCAGATACACACTCAGGGAAGAACAGGCACCGAAAGGATTTATCCTGACAGCAGATGTCTCCTTTGAAGTGAAAGATACCGGTAAGATCCAGACCGTTGTTATGAAGGATGATACTGCAAAAGGTAAAGTGATCCTGAATAAAACAGATAAGGAAACCGGGGAGCCATTAAAAGGAGTGGAATTTGAACTTCGAGACAGCAAAGGAAAGGTACTGGAGACCTTAAAGACGGATGCTGCCGGTCATGCGGAAAGCAGCCTTTATGAGATCGCTGATTACAAAGACGGTAAATTTGCCGGTGAGAAGAAATATTATCTGGTGGAAACCAAGACACTGGATGGATATACACTGGATAAGACCGAGCATGAGGTGGTATTTGCCTACAAAGATGACAGTACACCGATTGTGGAAGTGACCTTTGACCTGACAAATGACAAGCCGGAAGTTCCACAGACAACGGAAGGTACACCGGGAACACCTTCAGCCGTTAACCCGAAGACCGGGGATGAGACAAATCTCTGGCTTCCGGTGGTACTGCTGGCAGTATCTGTAAGCGGCATTGCCGGACTTCTGGCATCCAGAAGAAAGAGAAAAAGAAAATAGTAACCTTATATGAGCAGGGAGCCTTAATTTGGGGCTCCCTTTTATCATAGCAAAAATCAGGAAAGGACAGGTAAAGAATATGAAGAAAACAATGAACACAGTGCAGGCTGGGAGAGAAATGCAGGAGAGATCATTCAAAAGAATGATGGCATACCAGAAAAAAGCAGAGCAGGCAGTCAACAAAAAGAGAATGAACCAGCACATGATCAGAAGGGGGTAATTGCGTATGATGAACAGAAAAGATTTTTTTGAATATGTAAAAGACAATGTGAGGGACTATCTTCCGGAAAAATATGCGGATGCCAACATCTATCTGCAGGAAGTGGTAAAGAAAAACGGGCTGACCTTGACGGCGATGGTTATTCCTTCAAAAGACACCAATATCACACCGAATATTTATCTGGATTCCTTCTATCAGGAATACCGGAACGGGAAAGATCCGGATATCTGTGTAGGGGATGTGGCAGACCTCTGGATTGAAAATATGGATACAGATTTGTCAGTCGATGTAAATGGCATGTTGGATTATGGAAATGTCAAAGATAAGCTGCAGATCAGGATGTGCGACCCGGAAAAAAACAAAGAATGGCTGGAAGATAAGGCTGTGACCATGCATGGTGATTTCGCTGCTTATTACACGGTCAACCTGTCGGAAAATAAAGACAGTATTGCTTCGGTTTCCGTGACAAAAGCACTTTTGGAGGCATGGAAGATTGATGTTCAGACTCTCCATCAGGATGCGATGGCATCAGATAAGAACCGTGGACCGGCTTTATACGCAATGAATGATCTGATGGAGTCTTCAATTTTAGGAGAAAAACCCCAGAATCTGTTGAATGGAGACAGAAAGGCAGAGGAATTTTTCATGCCCATGTTTTGCCTGACAAATGAAGCTAAAATGAATGCGGCGTCCCTGATCCTGCATGAGGATATCCGTAAACAGATCGGGGAGTTTATGAAGGGCGATTTTTATATCCTGCCTTCCTCCATCCATGAAACACTTTTGTTGCCGGATAATGGGGATTTCGATACGAAAGCCCTGAATGCCATGGTAAAAGAAGTCAATGCAACAGAAGTAGCACTGGAAGATATTCTTTCGGATAAAGTACAGTTCTGTGATGGAAGGACTGCCGTGATGGAAAATGCGGAGAAACGGGCAGCACGTCTGGAAAAAGAAAAAGCGGCTGCGGTAGAAAAGCCTGCAGAGAAAACCGGGCTTCATGGAAAGCTGGAAAAGGCGAAGGAAGAGATTAAAACCGGGGATGTCCTGGGAAAGCCACAGGGTAAAACGAGAGATACGGCTATGGTAATGTAGGTAAATAATTTGGGGCGGGAACTGCGGTTGTGGTTCCCGCTTTGTTGAAAGGAGAATGTATATGTCAGGATGGTGCTTATTCGGAGATGAAAAAAGAGAATCATTTGAAAGAGACTTGAAGCCAGAATATCTTTTGGATGATATGAGAAGGTATCAGAGGGTTTTTGGCGAAGAATTTGGACTCAAAGAACTTCTGGCTCTTCAGGATTTAAGGGTAAAAGCATTGATAGCGGAGGCAATCAACAATGTACCGGAATTTTTACTGGATCAGATTGGAAAAGCCAGGAACAGTTATGAGTTTCCTTCCCTTGTAACGGAACTTGGACGTATTGCAGATGTTATGGAAGAGGTTGTGGAGGGAGACGGGGAATGAGCAGCAAAATGAAAGAGGAAGAAAGAAAAAGGTTATCCGGATATCTACGGAAATGCCTGGAGTCACAAAAAGACCAGGAGTTCATTCTTCAAATCCCCTTAAAGAGAGGAGCATCGGAACGTGAAAAGAAAATACGGAATTGATCAGGTATCGGTTCGTCTTGTTAAAGAAGCTCCGATCCTGAGTGAGGAAGAGATCTCGACTCCGGAAGATGCGATCCGGGTATTGGGAGATACCTTTAAGGACTACGACCGGGAAGTGGTGGGAGTGGTTCATCTTCGGAGTGATAATGTTCCCATTAACATGACCATCATCAGTATGGGGACACTGAACCAGTCACTGGTGCATCCGAGGGAAGTATTAAAGGCGGCGTTCTTGTCGAATGCCGCTTCCATCCTTCTGTTCCACAACCATCCAAGTGGCAGCCTGAACCCATCGAAGGATGATATTGCACTTACAGGGAGAATGCAGCAGCTTTGTATGCTGGCAGGAATCCCTGTGATTGACCATGTGATTCTTGGAAATGGCCAGTCTTATTTTTCTTTCCGGGAAAAAAAGATCCTTCCTATGGAGCAGGTTCAATACTCTGTGGATCTGAATGATATCAATCTGAAAGTAGCAGAAAAGGAAGCAGAGAATTACGGATATGAAAAACCACATAAAAAATCAATCAAGGAATCACTGGAGGAAAATCGGAAAAAGATCGCATCCGGTCAGAAAACATCCGGTGTGAAGAAAAAACGGGAAACGACGATAGAATGAGAGGAGGATGAAGGGGTATGGCAAATAAATTATATGCCATGGAACAGCTGACTGAAGAAGTCGCAAAGGACATTGCAGCAAAGCCGGAAGAGTGGATGCGTTTTCTGGATACCGCCTCCCGGTTATATAAATACACCTTTGATGAACAGCTTCTGATCTTTGCACAGAGACCGGAAGCAACTGCTGTGGCATCCATGGAGGTGTGGAATAAGCGGATGTACCGATGGATCAGGAAAGGGTCAAAAGGGATTGCCCTGATTGATTATACATCCAGCCCGAAAAACCGCCTGCGGTATGTGTTTGATATTTCGGATACTTATAAGGTTCGGAATCTGGGGAAAGACCCGGTTTTGTGGGTGCTGCCACAGGATGACCGTTCCATTGCGGCAGATTATCTGCAGAGAGCGTATGGATTGGACGAAGGAGATGGCGGGCTTGCCGGAACCCTGCATCAGGCAGCACAGGAAAGTGTGCGGGAGTGGCTTCCGGATGCGTTTAATGAACTGAAACTGGATGTGCAGGGGACATTTCTGGAAGAACTGGATGAGCAGAACCAGGAAGTAGAGTTCCGGGACCTTATGACCGACAGTGTATGGTATGTCCTATTAAAGCGGTGCGGGATAGAAACGGAAGAGTATCTGTCTGCGGATAGCCTGCGGCACATCACAGATTTTAATGATCTCCGTGTGCTTGGGTACCTTGGCACGGCAGTCAATGAGATCTGCCGCCCAATCCTGATGCAGCTTGGACGGTATGTCCTTATGGATCTGGAAAATGACAGGAAAACGGTTGCAAAAGAATCGGAAGTGGTCTATAATGAATTTAACACGTTAATTCGTGAAAGCGAAGAAATTACAACAAAACCAGAGATAGAAGAAAACAAGGAGGAAACAGAGCATGAGAGAGATCACTTACAGCAGGAACGGGGATTATCTGATCCCGGATATCAAACTGGAGGAGACCAGGGGAACCATCGGGAAATACGGGATGATGCGGAAGGAATATCTGAGGAACCACAAGAAAGCCAGATTCAGCATACTGGCACTGCAGAACAGGCTGGACAGCCATCTGATGGAAGTGGACAGCGAAGCCAGACAGAAAGTGGAAGACCTGACCATGCAGCTTCTGGAGAAAGACCCGGCACCGGAGAAATCAGCCGACAGCATGGCATGGACCCGTCACATGAACCGGATCCGGGCACAGGCAGAGGAGATGGTGGTTCAGGAGATTATATACAATTAAGCCTGTTCCCCACAGAGGAAGAACAGTTTGGAGAGATCAGGAAAGCGGCAGCTGCACTCACACAGCCAGCCGCTTTTTTTGTTTCGGATGAGATCGTGGATGATGTGCTTCGTACCGGAAGCGGACGGAAGAATACGTTATTCCATATCACTGCAAAGCTTGTAGAGGGAATTGACCATGAGGAGCTGAGAAGTTTTCTCATCCAGGAATATGGTACCGGCGGGAAAGGGTTTGAGTTTTCAGGACAGAAATTCAGCGTCTGGTATGACGGGGATGGGATGCGTTTCCGACGTGGGGAATCCGCAAGACGTGGTTATGACCGTATGCTAACGTGGGAAGAAGCGGCAAACCGTATTCAGGATATGTATGATGCGGGGACTTATGTTTCCAACGTGATTATGCAAAATTCCATTAAAGTGGAATGTGATGAGCTTTCCAGCCAGCTGGCACTGCATTTCCGGGATACCGGGGCTATCCGGGGAATATACAGCCATACAGAAACGACCGAAAGGTTCCGTGCAGGTCTGGATGATCCGGAGCAGACAAGGGAGTATTACCAGATGCTTGTGGAACTGGAACGAGATATGGAACGTCATCCGGAAAACTATATGAGGTACCAGATCCGGAATAATCCGATATACAAGGAGAGAGTATATGACCTTGGTAGGACGCTCGATTGGAGTCGGCAGGAAGATACCGTAACACCGCCGGAAATAGCTTTTATCACGCAGGATGAGATTGACACTGTTTTACGGAGAGGTGGAAATGTAGCTGGCGGTAGGAGCCGTATTTATGAGTTTTTCATGGAACACCACGATGAAAAAGAAGCAGCCGACTTCTTAAAACATGAGTACGGAGACGGAGGATGCACACCGGGCATCCAGGGAAGCGACCTTTCCGATGAGTGGCATGACGCAAAAGGGATCCGTTTGAGCAAAGGACAGATATCTAACCCAAGCCTGACAACACTGGTCAAGTGGAAACAGGCAGCTTCCAGGACGAGGCAGCTGATCCGGATGGATGATTTTTTGTCCCCGGAAGAACTGGAAAAATATGAAGAACGGCAGGAAGCACAGCACCTTGCTGATATGGAGGGAGTGAAGCAGTCTCTGGAAACGGAGGAGATTCCGGAAGAAACTGAGGAAGTTCCTGCGGAAGAAAATGTGGAAGATAAGCCGGAAGAAAGCGGGCAGCCATTAAGGGCAGAAGATGTGCAGAACCTGGTATTGGTAAACCGCCAGTATTCCTCCGTGAGCAGGACGACGGAGTATGATTTTACCTGTGAGATACGTGGGGAGCAGGATATCCTGCATTATACGGTGGAATACCACGATGACGGGGAAGGGTTTACCATCCATACGGAAAAAGATGATATCTGGGAGCGGATGTCCGAACCGGAACTGGAACGGCTGGAGATGGAACTGGAACGGGAAGCCCTTTATTTTCAGTATCATGAGGATATTGAAAATGCAACGAACCTGGAAGAACTTCAGGAAGTCAGCTACAGTATCATGGAAAATGAATCCATCTATTTCCGGCAAATATCGGATCGTGTCTGGAATGAGTATGGGCAAAGAGAACGGGAATTGTCTGTTGAGATACCGCCTGTCAATTTTCATATCACGGATGACCAGCTGGGCTATGGAACAGCAAAGGAAAAATTCAGAGCCAATGTGATGGCAATCCGTGTTTTGAAAAAATGTGAAAGCGAGAACCGTTATGCATCACCAGAGGAACAGGAAATTCTGTCAAACTATGTTGGCTGGGGAGGCTTGCCGGATGCCTTTGATGAAAGCAAAGCCTCCTGGAGTGAGGAGTATCAGGAACTGAAAGATCTGCTTACCAAAGAGGAGTATGCGGCGGCAAGGGAATCCACGTTGAATGCCCATTATACACAGCCTGTTATCATCGAGAGCATGTATCAGGTGCTTCAGAATCTGGGATTTGAAAAGGGAAACATTCTGGAACCGTCCATGGGTGTAGGAAACTTTTTTGGAATGCTTCCGGATAAGTTACAGCAGTCCCGGCTTTATGGAGTGGAACTGGACAGCATCAGCGGAAGGATCGCAAAACTGCTTTATCCAAACGCAGATATCCAGATCAAAGGATTTGAAAAGACCGATTATCCCAATGACTTCTTTGATGTGGCAATCGGAAATGTCCCTTTTGGTTCCTATAAAGTGAATGACCGCCAGTATGACAAGTATCATTTTATGATCCACGACTATTTCCTTGCAAAGACCATTGACCAGTTACGACCGGGTGGCGTGGCTGCCCTGATTACAACCAAGGGAACCATGGATAAAGCATCGCCGGAGGTAAGGAAGTATCTTGCAGAGAGGGCAGAACTTCTCGGTGCAATCCGTCTTCCGAACAATGCCTTTAAAGCGAATGCGGGAACCGAAGTCAGTGCCGACATCCTGTTTTTCCAGAAAAGAGAGAGCATTTCCATGGAAGAGCCGGAATGGGTTGCTCTTGGAGAGGATAAGAATGGGATTACCATAAACCAGTATTTTATTACCCACCCGGAAATGGTGCTTGGAACGATGGCAGAGGTGTCAGGACCATATGGCATGGAGACTGCCTGTCTTCCGTTGGAAGGTGCAGATCTGGCGGAACAGCTGGAAGATGCCGCAGCGAAAATTCATGGAACGATGGTTCCGGCAGTAACGGCAGAAACAGAACTGGATGAGATCATGGAAAGCATTCCTGCGGATCCGGCTGTCCGGAACTACAGTTTTTCTGTGGTGGATGACCAGATCTATTACCGGGTAAATTCCCTGATGAATCCGGTGAAGCTGCCGGCAACCACGGCGGAACGTGTGAAAGGTATGGTTGAGATCCGTGAGGTAGTCCGGGACTTGATCGCCTTGCAGATGGAGGAAAATGCAACAGATGAGGAGATACAGGAGCTTCAAGTCAAACTGAATCAGGTCTATGACGCCTACACAGAGAAATACGGGGTCATCGGAAGTAATGCAAACAAACGGGCATTCTCCGATGACTCTTCTTATTGTCTGCTTTGTTCGTTGGAAGATCTTAATGAAGATGGTACGTTGAAACGGAAAGCGGATATGTTCACCAAGCGGACGATTAAGAAAGCAGTAGCTGTGACCAGCGTGGAAACTGCGGCGGAAGCCCTGACGATTTCCCTGAATGAAAAAGCCAGGGTTGATCTTCCTTATATGGCAGGGCTGACAGGTAAGACGGAAGAGAAAGTTGCTGAAGAACTGACAGGAGTAATCTTTCGGGATCCGGTCAATGGACAGTGGGAGACTGCGGATGAATATTTATCCGGGAATGTCCGGGAGAAGCTGAAAACAGCAAGAATCTTTGCGGAAAACCACCCTGAATATACCAGCAATGTACATGCCCTGGAACAGGTACAGCCGGTAGACCTTGATGCGTCAGAGATTGAAGTCCGTATCGGAGCCACATGGATCGCCCCGGAAATATACCGGGATTTTATGGAAGAACTATTTGATACCCCGGGCTATCTGGTTGGAAGGATAATTGATATCCGGTATTCGGAAGCTAGCGGTGCATGGAATATCAGCGGTAAAAATGCGGACAGTGACCGGAATGTGCTGACCACGGCAACGTATGGCACCAGCAGGATCAATGCCTATAAGATTCTGGAAGAAACCCTGAATTTAAAAGATGTACGGATCTATGACACAAAGATTGATGCAGAGGGAAATGAAATCCGTGTGTTGAATAAAAAAGAAACCATGCTGGCAACCCAGAAACAGGACGCAATCAAGGAAGCATTTAAGGACTGGATCTTCAGGGACCAGGAACGGAGGGAAAAGCTGTGCCGGATTTATAACGAACGTTTCAATTCCATCCGTCCCAGGGAATACGATGGCAGCCATCTGACCTTTCCGGGAATGAATCCGGAAATAGAGCTTCGCCCGCACCAGAAAAATGCGGTTGCCCATCAGCTTTATGGGGATAATGTCCTGCTTGCCCATGTAGTGGGAAGTGGAAAGACCTATGAGATGGTAGCCGCAGCTATGGAGAGCAAACGTCTTGGAATTGCCCAGAAAAGCCTCTTTGTGGTTCCAAACCATCTGACGGAGCAGTGGGGAGCCGAGTTCCTGCAGCTCTATCCGGGAGCCAATATCCTTGTGGCAACGAAGAAAGATTTTGAACCGGCAAACCGCAAGAAGTTCTGTGCCAGAATCGCAATGGGCAGCTACGATGCTGTGATCATCGGGCATTCCCAGTTTGAGAGGATCCCCTTATCGGAAGAACGACAGAAAAAGGTCATCGAAGAGCAGATCGAAGAGCTGGAAGCAGGGATTCAGGCGGCAAAGTATGAGGTTGATGGCAGCCGTTTTACGGTAAAACAGCTGGAAAAGACAAAGAAAAGTCTCAGGAGACGTCTGGAAAAGCTGGAGAACAAAGAGAAAAAGGATGATGTGGTCACTTTTGAGGAACTTGGGGTAGACCGTCTGTATGTGGATGAAGCCCATTATTACAAAAATGCGTTCCTTTACACAAAAATGAGGAATGTGGCTGGCATTGCCCAGAATGAAGCCCAGAAATCAGCAGATATGTTTAACAAATGCCAGTATCTGGATGAGATTACCGGAGGGAAAGGTATTACATTTGCAACTGGCACACCGGTCAGCAACAGTATGACGGAACTTTATACCATGCAGCGTTACCTGCAGTATGGCAAACTGAACCGGATGGGACTGGGACATTTTGATTCCTGGGCATCCACTTTTGGTGAAGTTGTGACCAGTATCGAACTGGCTCCGGAAGGTACCGGATACCGGGCAAAATCCAGATTTGCCAGATTTTACAATATCCCGGAACTTATGAGTATGTTTAAGGAGATTGCCGATATTAAGACGGCAGACCAGCTGGAACTTCCAGTGCCGGAAGCAGAATATGAAACGGTGGTACTAAAACCATCCGAGCACCAGAAAGAGATCGTGGAAAGCCTTGGAGAACGTGCGGAAGTAATCCGGGATGGCGGTGTAGATTCCTCTGTTGACAATATGCTGAAAGTGACCAATGATGGAAGGAAGCTGGCACTGGATCAGCGGCTTGTGAATCCATTGCTTCCGGATGATGGGGATAGTAAAATCTGTGCCTGTGTGGAGAAGAGCTTTGCTATCTGGAAAGAGACCGCATCAAAACGGTCTGCCCAGCTCATTTTTTGCGACCTCAGCACACCGAAAGGAGATGGAACCTTTAATGTTTATGACGATTTGAAAAAGAAACTCATAGCAAAAGGAGTGCCGGAAGCAGAGATTGCTTTTATTCATGATGCCAACACGGAAGTGAAGAAAACGGAATTGTTCAGTAAAGTAAAAGCCGGACAGGTTCGCTTTTTACTGGGTTCTACCGCTAAAATGGGTGCAGGTACTAACGTGCAGGACCGTCTGATTGCACTGCATCATCTGGATGTAGGCTGGAAGCCTTCTGATCTGGAACAAAGGGAAGGGCGTATCATCCGTCAGGGCAATAGGAACAAGAAAGTGCATATCTATCGCTATGTAACAGAAGGAACCTTCGACAGTTACATGTGGCAGCTGATCGAAAGCAAGCAGAAATTCATTTCCCAGATCATGACCAGCAAATCACCCGTGCGAAGCTGCGAGGATGTAGATGATACGGCTCTATCCTATGCGGAAGTAAAAGCCCTGGCAACGGGGAATCCGGCGATCAAGGAAAAAATGGCACTGGATGTGGAAGTATCAAAGCTGAAGCTGCTGAAAGCGAATTTTGTGAGCAACCATTATCGGCTGGAAGATGATATTACAAAGAATTTCCCGCAGCAGATAGCAGTACTTAAGGAAAGCATCGAAGGATACAAAGCGGATCTGGAACAGTATAAGGCAAATAAGATCACGGATCCAGAGAAATTTGTGATGGAAGTCGGCGGTACTGTTTTTTATGAGAAAAAGGAAGCGGGAGCAGCCCTTCTTGCGGTCTGCCAGTCCATGAAACAGGCAGATGCCATGATCAATGTCGGACAGTATCAGGGATTTTCCATCCGTTTAAAGTTTGATTCCTGGAATAAGGAATTTGTCCTTTCTCTGAAAAATGAAAACGTATATCGTGTCAGCCTTGGCTCCGATGAAAATGGAAATATCATCAGGATCAATAACGCATTAGAGGCAATCCCGCAAAAGCTGGCGGAAGCGGAGCGTAAGCTGGAGACGGTACAGGGACAGCTGAAAAATGCGATGGAAGAGGTGAAAAAACCATTCCAGAAAGAGGAAGAACTGAACCAGAAACTGGAGCGTCTGTCGGAACTAAATGCATTGCTGAACATGGATGAAAAGGAAACTGTGATGGAAGGGGAAGAAGAGCAGGATGAGCCTGGAAAAGAAAAACGTTCTATTCATGAAAAAATCAGTGCATATAAAAAGAGTACTCAACTGGAAAATGCTGAAGACAGAATCGGGATATCAAGCGAGATTTGTATTGGCTAAATAATGGTATGCAAGAGAATGAAATTAATGTAAAATAAAGGCAGGTTTTGAAAAATAAAAAAAATGAATGTATCAGCTTGAAGTGCCAAACTTGCATTTCAAGTTGAGTAAGGAGATTATATGGCTGATCAAATGACAAATGAAGTGATAGACCAGGAAACTGCGGAAGCACAGATGGTAGAAGTTGTACAGCCTGCTATTGAAAAACTAATTTATGTCATCCGTGACAAACAGGTTATGATAGATAGTGATCTTGCAATGCTTTATCATGTGGAGACCAAGCGGTTGAATGAGGCTGTAAAAAGAAATATCGCCCGGTTTCCAGAAGAATTCCGGTTTCAACTGACAGAAAAAGAAACAGAGAGTTTGAGGTCGCAAATTGCGACCTCAATAAAAAGTAACGGGGACAATGAGAAAAAAGGCGGAAGAAGATATCTGCCATATGCCTTTACAGAGCAGGGAATTGCTATGCTTTCTGCAGTACTCAGAAGTGACGTAGCCATTCAGGTCAGTATCAATATCATGAATGCTTTTGTAGAGATGAGGCGTTTTATTGCCAATAATGCTCTGCTTTTTGAGCGTATCAGTAATGTTGAATTAAAACAGTTGGAATACCAGAAAAAAACGGATGAAAAGCTCGAGCAGATATTTGAGTACATAGCTGATCATGAGGAGTCAAATCAAAAGGTATTTTTTGATGGGCAAATATATGATGCTTTCAGCTTGATTGTAAGTCTGATTCAAAAAGCAGAAAAAGAAATTACTTTAATTGACGGCTATGTCGATGTAGGAACGTTGAACCTGCTTTCAAAGAAAAAAGATAATGTAATCGTTACAGTATATACGTTAAAAAGGACAAAACTGTCAAAAACGGATGTTGATAATTTTAATATGCAGTATCCAACATTGGATGTGAAATATACGAACGTATTTCATGACCGCTTTTTAATCCTTGACAGGAAAACGGCGTATCATATAGGAGCATCGCTAAAAGATGCTGGAAAGAAGTGCTTTGGCATTAACCTGATTGAAGATGCCGGTATTATAAAAGATATTTTGCAGAGATTGGAGTTAGAAACGGAAGAATAGAAGGGAGATGGTTCCGTTGTCCCGGAAGAACCATAAAATGATTGATGGCAAACTTCTTCAGACGGATAAGAAGTATTCTCATCTGAAACTGAAACAAAAGGAAAAAATAGCTGAATGGATGTATCTGGAGACAAAGGCATATTATGAGAAAAACTATACATTTCCTGGGGATAAGCAAATCGGGGATGTTATCTCAAAAGTATATGATCGGATCACCGACGCAGACATATGGATTCCTTATGGCGAAGTTGTAAAACATTATAAGAAAAAGAGGGCTGATATCAACAAACGTGTGAGACAATCCCTTAACCAGCATGAAGAGCAGAAAACGGAAACGGTCTGCTTTATGAATCTATGTATGTTGCAGGATGGAAAAGGGAATGTACTTGCATTAGATAAAGTAAATGACAGTTATACCGGAACGACGTTCCCCGGCGGACATGTGGAAAAAGGAGAGATTTTTACAGATGCTGTCATCCGTGAAGTTTACGAAGAGACGGGACTTACGATTGAAAACCCTCTGTTCTGTGGAGTATATCATTGGAATAAATCGGGTACGCATCATGTGATTTTCCTGTATAAAGCAGATCAATATTCAGGAGTATTACATAGCTCTGAGGAAGGAAAAGTTTACTGGATTCCGATGAATGAATTTAAGGAAAAAGAACTTGCGACTGGGATGGAATACGTTTTGCAGATGATGGAATCTACACAGATGAATGAGTGCTATATGCATCTGGAAGATGGGAAATATATAGGAACTTTATATTAAGTTATGGCGTTTGCCGGCAGTGAAATATCTGCCGGTTTTTTCATGCCCGGAAGGAGGCGCTATGTGAGGAAAGCAGAAAAAGTAATGTTAATTGTGTTTCTGGTAATTTCGGTGATCTGCGGGAAATTCCTCTTGGATTACTGGAAAGATTCTTATGACAACAGACAGAATTACCAGCAGGTGGAAGAGATTGCGTTTCCGGAAAAAGATACAGAGGATGAAAAATCAGAATCCAACGAGGATAATACAAAGACAGAGATAGATGACTTTGATTATCAGGCATTGCTGGATGAAAATTCAGACTGCATTGGGTGGCTGAAGATTGAGGAGACCGATATCAGTTATCTGGTCGTGCAGGGAGAAGACAATGAGTTTTATCTCCATCATGATTTTCAAAAGAACTATGCTATCTGTGGAACACTGATGTTGGACTGCAGGAATGATATTGATGCCAGGCAGGAACATTTGATTATTTATGGGCACCAAATGAAAGATGGCACTATGTTCAAGCAATTAAATGGGTATAAAAAAGAAGAGTTTTACCGTGAGCATAAGGAAATCACGCTATATCTGGGAAACCAGAAATACCAGTATGAAGTGGCTGCTGTGTATGTGACGAATGTGGCACAAAGCGGCGGTTATTATGATTATTTACACAAAGAAACACGAAAACAACAGATGGATTATTTACAGCAAATGGCAGCTTATCAGTTTTATCCGACGGGTGTTACCGTCAGGGAAGAGGATGAGCTGCTTTCTTTATCTACCTGTGAGTATTCCAGTACCAACGGCAGACTGATTGTCCTTGCAAGAAGAATTGGACGGTAGGAGGAGAATGAATATGGCAATGAACAGGAATATGACAATGGCAGAAAAAGAAGTTCGGGATTATGCCAAAAGACAGATGGAACGGGCAGAACAGCGGGAAAACATTTTATTTACAGAGGAACAGAAAGAACAGGTCCTGGAATATGCGGCTATGACCGGGGATGATTATGATATCAGGAAAATGGTCAGAGATCTTGCAGCCGCTTTACGTTCCTCGGATGAAGAGAAAGTGAATGAAATTCTGGGGGATGCCAGAGAGAAAATAGATAGCTTCCCGGACCGTTCTGTTGGTATGGCAGAGTTAAAGGGATATGGCTATACCGCAGATGATATGTTTCCGCTTCGTCAGGAGATGGCATTGGAACTTCATCGTGTCGGTGAAAAGGTGTACTGCCTGCAGTCAGATGGATCCCATGGAGACTATGCCAGCAGGGAGATGATCCTGGAACATGAAGGTCTCTATGGAATTGAAAAAGAGGCATGGCAGCATATGCAGGAACAGGAGGACGAAATAGATTTCGAGGAAGCTGGATTGTATCAGCCTCCAATGACAGATCTTGATAGAGATGAAGCATTGAGGATGTTCGATGCGGGGGAGACAGTATTTCTGGTTACCACATATCCAAGACCGATTGCGGTGCGTGAACGGATGGAGATTGAGAGAGGACCGGAGCATTACCAGATGGAGCGGGAGGATGTGGAACGAATCAGGACGTTGGAAAAACGGATGCAGGACTATCCACAGATAAAGTCACTGAAAGAGGCGAAACTTCTTCTGGGAACAGAAAACAGGTATGGAATATACCAGATCATAGACGACAGTCCCGGCAGAGAGTATGAATTCATGGATCTGAATTTCATTGAAAGACATGGATATCAGGTGAAAAAAGAGGACTATGAGCTAATCTATTCTGATAAATTGCTTTATGGAGATACCTTAGATTCCCTGTATGAGAAGTTCAATATTGCCCATCCGGAAGATTATACAGGGCATTCCTTATCGGTCAGTGATATTGTAGTGCTCAATGAAAACGGGAAAGTAAAAGCCTATTTTGTAGACAGTATCAGTTTCCGTGAATTGTCGGATTTCCTGCAATTAGAGCCGGAACTGAACCAGGAAGAATTAGCTTACCGGATCGGGGATCAATACTTTGCTATTCAGATAGTAACGGAAGGGTATGATTATTCCTTTTATGATAAGGAGTATAAACTCATGGACGGAGGCATTTTGGATGATCCGAATATCTCTATGGGACAGGCTGTTCAGGATATTTTAGTGGATGAAGGTCTGGATCAGTTAGAACGGATACCGGTAGATTATGATGAACTGCAGGAAAAAGTGGAAGAAGTAGAGGCAGAGATCCTTCAGGAAGCAAGAAGTCAGGGAAAGCGGGTGCCGGTGATTTCGGATCATACGGAAGCGGAAGCCGGATTAAATGGAATGAGTCGCTCAGAAATCGAAGAGACCGTATGGGCGATTGCACAGGCAGAGATTATTGAAAACAATCTGGATGCCAGGATACAGGCTGTGCGTGTGTACGGAAGCCGTATAAGGGATGGGCTATATAAAGAAGATTCTGATGTGGATGTGGTAATTGCTTATGAGGGAACGGTACGTGAGGATGATTTGTGTTCTGCATTGAATGAAGCAAGGTATAAAGTCGGAAATATGAGAGTAGATATGAACCCGATCAGACCGGATAAGACTGGTACGTTAGAAGATTTTCTTGAAAAATCCGAACGGTATCTGGATGAAAAAACGGAGCAGATGAAAGCCAGAGGGGAATACAAGCCATTAGCGAAAGTGGAAGAGCTGGAGGAGGCAAACTACAATATGATCGATAACGTCCTGAACAATATGCCTCCGAAGAAAGAACCGTATCTGGAATACTATGCTGCGGAATGTGATGAATACCATAGCCTTGGAAAATTATATAAGAGTACCAATCTTGATGAGATCCTTGCAAAATACCGGGAAATTATTGATGACCCAACGTTAAGCTACTATGGAAACGGCATGGGCATTATTTACCGTGACCCGAATGATACATTTTATGATGAGGCGGAGGTATCTCTGGTCAGCCGGAAATCGATCCGGGGAGACAACCTGGATGATGTGGCATTCCTGACAGCCCTTCCAATGGTACATGAAGCACTGGAAAAGATTGTAGAAGCGTTCCCGAATTTTCGGTATTATCCTCCAAAAGAATTGGATGTTCATTATTATCCTGAGAAAATGAATGCGGATGAACTGGCTGCAGCACTGGATCAATTAGCGGAAGACTTTGACCATTATGATTATCATGATAACTTTAGCCCGGAGGAAGATATGGTGGAAACTGTCGCATTAGAATTAAGATGCGGATATGCCAATAGGTACATTCCGTTTTTGAAAGATATTATTGATGAGGAATGCGAAGAGTCTCCACGGTCAGAAGAACTTCTGGAGAAACTGAAAGCCTATCAGCCTGAAATACCGGAAACAGCAGTACCGGTTGTTCGCATCAATTTCTGTGAGGATAAGGAAATGGATATTTCGGGTTATCAGAAGCTGGGAAGCGTGGATGAAATAACAGCCAAAATGGATGCAGAACTGGCTTCACAAGCAGATCCAAAGAATGGAATGTCGGAGAAAACAGTTCAGATGTACTTCACAATTTACTATCCGTATCGTGACCAGATGCAGGAACTAAAAGGGAAAATCAATATCGGAGATGGAAACGGCGGTATTGTGAGCCAATTGAAGAACCAGAATGAAATGAAGCTGCATGATGAAAGCTGGCTGAATTACCAAAAAGGTAAGGGTGAAGAATCCTTTCAGGCATATATGGCTGATCTTACGGATATGCAGGAGCATGTGCTGCCGTATTTGCAGAGTTTCTGCAGTTTGGAAGAGAAAGCACCTGAACGAGTAGAAGGAGCAGTTCAATTATCGGTGGATGGAGAAAAGAAGTTTGCTGAAAGAGCAGTATCTGATAAGGGCGCCCTAAAACAGGGCTCCCTTATAGAGAACAAAAAAACAATGGAGAAAAAGGAAAAGAAATCTATTCATGAGCGGTTGAAAATCAATAAGGAGATTATTGCGAAAAAGCAGGGAAAAGATAGCAAAGAGAAAGGGGTTGAGCTTGCATGAAATAATTATGGTTTAATACATGTATTGGCACAAAGATATGATACAGAGAGATTGCCTTTTATGAGGTGGTCTCTCTTTTTTTGTTTAAAATGTCGCCTGGTATGCGACCAAGAAAAGATATTGGATTGATAAATTTGTATATAGAGAACATTTGTTATGCAAATGTATTCGATGATGGATGAGCCATTACGATGAATGAAAATAGCTGTGAAAAAGTCAAATTTGGTTTATAATGAGAACATGAAATAGTAAGGCAGGTGTAAAGTATATGGCAAACAAAGAATTGATTGAAGAAGTTGGAAAGTACATAGACAAATACTACGAGCCAGGGACAGATGATATTAAAATGGATGAAGAAATGAAGTCCATCTTTGATAAAATAACAAGCTTCCGGAAAAAGAGAAAGGAACAGAAGAAGCAGGAAGCACCTGCTGACTATGAGACAGATATGTCTGCTCCAGCGGAATTTGATGTGGGCAGCATGAAAAAAACGAAGATTACCAAAGAAATGTCGCAGACAATGGCGACGAATCGGAACATAGATGATCTGATGAATCAGATGGAAGAAACATTTTCTCAGCGTCTTCTTCGTATGATTGATGAGAGGGGATTGACAGATTCTGAAGTATATACAAAAGCATATGTTGACCGGAGACATTTTTCAAAGATCCGGAAAGATATCAACTATGCACCAAATAAGAAAACGGTGCTGGCTTTTACAATAGCATTGGAGTTATCCCTGGATGAAGCAAAGGATTTGCTCCGCAGTGCCGGGTTTGCATTATCCAGAAGTTCCAAAACAGATATTATAGTGGCATATTTTTTGCAGAATAAAATCTATGATATGTTTGAAATCAATGATGTACTGTATGCTTATGGGCAGCCGGTATTTGGTTAAGTGAAAAGGAAAGGCGAAATTTCAATGTCGCCTGGTATGCGACCAACTCAGTTGGTTCTGTATATAAAATGTGATTATAAACGATTGAAGGAGGTAATCACATGAATACAGGATTAACTGAGTTGGTTTTTATTTTAGACAGAAGTGGTTCCATGGGAGGTCTTGAGAGCGATACAATCGGCGGATTTAATGGAATGATTGCAAGACAGAAATCAGAAGGTAAGCAGGTAAATGTGACAACAGTGTTGTTTGATGATCAGGTGGAAATCATTCATGATCGGTTTCCGATTGAGATTATCGAGCCTTTGACTGAAAAAGAATACTATGTCCGGGGCTGTACTGCACTTCTGGATGCAGTGGGAGCTGCGATTGAAAAAATTGATAATGTACAGAAACATCTTCCTGAATCACACAAAGCAGGAAAAGTCATTTTTATTATTACTACGGATGGATTGGAAAATTCCAGTGAGAATTTTACATATGAACAGATCCGGAGAATGATCAGTGCAAAAAAAGAGTGTGGATGGGAATTTTTATTTCTTGGAGCCAACATTGACGCAGGGAAAGAAGCAGAAAAGATCGGTATTGATCGTAATCGATCTGTGACATATGAAAATGACCCTGAAGGTGTTGCTATCAATTTCAAAGCTGTGGGCAGGGCAGTGTCAAAAGCAGTACAGGCAGAAAGCATGGAAGAAGTATTTGATGGTAACTGGTCAGAGGAAATTGTAGAGCATAAGAAAAACAGCCGGGGTAGAAAGAGAGGGTAGGATATGTATTTTCTGGTTGATTTTGAAAATGTAAGAAGTGGCGGACTTCGAGGCGTGGACTATCTGGAAGAAAGTGATTATCTTACGATATTCTTCAGTAATGCTGCCCATAGCTGCGAAAACAGATACTTGGAGGATATTGAAAGATCGGGCTGCCATTTCGATACATGTAAACTGAAAAACACGGGAAAGAATGGCTTAGACTTCTATATTGCATCAAGAGTGGGAGAATTTTATGGTACCGGTCATAAAGAACGGGTCGCAATCATCAGTAAAGATCAGGGATATAAGGCAGTGCGTGATTATTGGGATGTGAGGTTGCCATCCAATAATAAGATTATAATTTCTCCATCTGTTGAAAGAAGTCTGATAGCCAGCAATGACAATAGCAACAGGGTAAAACGTCTGAAGGAAAAACTGGCAGGAGTAGATATTGATGTGTTCCAGGCAAGATATGAGGAGCGGATGAGATTACAGGAGATTTTGAGACAAATATTCGGTGGAACAGATTATGCCAGTAAAATGCCGGAAATACAGAATATGATGGAAACGGCTAAGACCCCGAAAATCATTTACCTGAATTCTCTGCACCGGTTTGGAAAGAAGCAGGGGCTTGAGATATACAGACGGATAAAACCAGTGTTACATCAAAATGTTGCACAGGCATAATCATAAAAATAAATTACACGGAGGAAAAAGATTATGGCAATGATGGAGTGCCCGAATTGTGGCGAACAGGTATCAGATAAGGCGAAAAAGTGTGTGCATTGTGGAGCTGTTCTGATACCGGAAGAAAAAAGATACTGTCAGGAATGTGGAGCAGAATTGGAAGCTGATACAGACGTCTGCCCAAAGTGCGGATGTCCTGTAGACGATGCGAAAGAAAGTGAAACAGTACCCCAACAGGTGGAAGTAACAGGCGTAAAGATAGCGAAAAAATCAAAGAAAACAATAGCGATTGCGGCTGTAGTAGTATTAATTGTTGCTTTGATTGCAGTGGCTGTTGTACAGGGACAAAAGAAAAAAGAGGCAGCGGAAGCAGCAAAAAGAATGGAAGAATATTCGGCTAATCTGGAACTTGTAACGTATTCCATGTTATCCGGAGCCGGTGATGCGGAAACCTGTGGAAATCTGATAAAAAAAGTCTGGTACAACGCAATTTATAAAGAATGGGATGATTCGACCGATAAATATACCAGACCAAATGGATACTTTGTATCGGATTTTAATGATGCATTACAGAATTTATATTCCGATTCTTCTTTTAGTCTCCAGATAAGCGGCATTGAAGATAATCAGGATACAGTCAATTCACTGATGAAGAAGTTAAAAAATCCACCGGATGAATATGAGGATGCGTATGAAGCTGTTACAGAATTGTACGATGCATATCTTACGTTGACAAATCTGGCAACAGATCCTTCCGGTAGTCTGCAGACATTTTCGTCCAATTTCAATGATGCAGATTCAGAGGCGTTGAAGTGTTTTAATGCAGTAAAAATGTATCTGGAGGAGTAATATAATTACCTGTTTTAATGGAGTTTTCATACAGACTATCACAATTGACTTCGTTCAAACGAATTGACGTTTCGTTAATAAAGAAGTATAATCTAAAGTATGCTATTTGTTGTAGATTGTATGATAATAGGAGGACCTGCATTTTTTTGTGTAAAAAGGACGAGTGAAATATAATGCTTAAAAAATATTGGATAAAATGTCCGATTTGTAACGGAAAGACGAGAGTTCAAGTATTTCATAATACTGTATTAAAAGATTTTCCTCTTTTCTGCCCTAAATGCAAATTGACGCATATCATTGATGTAGAAAAATTAGAGATTGTAATCAAAAATACAGAAAAACAAACTTTTATTATTTAGAAGAAAGGATATAAAAATGAAACGTTTACCTAAATATACGCCTGCGGAAGTACGGAATGATCCATACGGATTTACTTACAAAGAAATGTCGGAAGTTATTGGCGAGAATGAAGCAAAAGCCTTATATGAAGAATTATATAAGCAATTACCACGCAAAAAAAATCTATCAATGTTGGTAAAAAATATTTGCAAAAGCAGTGATACTGAAAAGTATGTTTACGAACTGAAAGACAACAAATACATTGAAACGGTTTTTATCAAGCGGCGAGATGGTGGAACTGTTTGCGTGAGCACACAAGTCGGTTGTCCTGTTGGTTGTATTTTTTGTGAGTCCGGGCGAAATGGCTTTGTTCGTAATCTAACATCGTCAGAAATCGTACAACAGATTATATTGTTGCGTCGAAAAGTAAACCGTATCGTTTTTATGGGTATGGGAGAGCCTTTATTCAATTATGACAACTTGATAAAAGCAATCCATATTCTCCGAGATAGAGAGAGTATGAAAGTTTTTCTGTAAATAGCTATTAAGCATTAGGTCTTCTATGATA